>Ga0256844_10000023_pt1 | contig 70677 bp, 73 predicted proteins | sample MusselsmetaG_FD_189100 | JGI IMG/M metagenome (GOLD analysis project Ga0256844, IMG submission 189100) | Mussel associated microbial communities from hydrothermal vent at the East Pacific Rise, Pacific Ocean - Mussels | ecosystem: Host-associated > Mollusca > Shell > Unclassified ... | reverse complement strand
TATTAAAAAAGAAATTAAGCGAAACGGATATTATTAGTAAATTTATTATGCCTGCTGTTGAACAAGCAGGTTGACTCCATGCTGCAAATTTGCCAGGAAGTTAAATTACGAGATGGTAAAGTCATTGTCCGTGGCCAATTAGGTGTGCGTAAAACGGTTTTATTTTTATCTGCTTATCCTTTTAACTGACCAGTGCCAGTTTCTCTCTGGGTGGTATACCACCAATTGCTGTATGTGGCCTTTCATTATTATAATTCCATCACCAGCGGGTAGCCGTTTCCTGTGCATGCTGGATAGAATTAAATAAAAACTGATTCAACCACTCATGGCGTGCCGTTCGGTTAAACCTTTCCACATAGGCATTTTGCTGTGGATTACCTGGTTGAATATATCTCAGCGCTATATCATGAGTTTTAGCCCATTCAATGACCTTCTGACTAATATATTCCGGGCCGTTATCACAACGAATGGCTTTAGGTTTACCTCGCCATTCAATAATCCGTTCCAGTGTACGTATCACTCGTAATGCTGGCAGGGATAAATCCACCTCAATACCCAGACATTCCCGATTATAATCATCAATCACATTAAAGGTACGAAAGCTGCGTCCATCTTTTAACTGGTTATGCATAAAGTCCATTGACCAGGTCTCATTGATTTGCTCTGGCACGGATATAACCCCCATATTGAAAGAAAAGCCATTAAAATGGCAAGATTTTATGGAACAATTTATTCAATTTAATAAATTGTTAACTATTTAAAAAATCAATTAATTGATGCCTTAATGCGTTAACCGCATCAATTTTTCTTGCATTGATAAAAGAAAAGATTTCTGGATCAGTCATTTTATGCTTTCTTATAATTTCATTATATAAATTTTTGGTGAAATTATTAGGAGCACCTGTAACTTCCACCTTAAAACCTAATTCATCATTTTTATAATGAGTTCTTAATTGCTTTTCAACACTATCAAAAGGAATAAAAAAAACATTATCATTATTTTTACAGTCCTTCTTCTTTTTTTGATCACCATCAAGAACAGAAACAACATTATCAGGTGAAGATAAGAATTGCTCAATTTTGTTTCGTTTCATTAAACTAACAACCTGACTTCCACCAGCAATATAAATAATTTTATACTTTGAGAAAATTGAACGATTATCATGAGTCAGTATGTAAATAAGGTATTTTTCCAGCATCTCATCTTCGGTTAGAATATATTTATCCCAGCCTTGAAAGCCGAAGAGTAAACTTTTTACATAATTATAAGATATATTAGCGAGGGCAACACATGATTCATTACTGTCCATATAATGTAGTTCTGGACTTAATAGTGTCTTCATCAAAGCCAGAGAGTGAGTTGTAAAAACTATATTAACATTGTACTCATTACAGAATTTACGTAATTCTTTGATCAGGTTAACCTGAGCCGATGCATCTAAGGAGATATCTATTTCATCAATAACAATCAGTTTGCATCTTTGCTGAATCATCTTGTATAAACTGATGACAAAGTATTCACCAGAACTTAGATAATCTTCCCGGATATAGTAGTCATCAATTTTTAAAATAAAATAATATTTGTTTCCTTTTACATAGATTTCTTTAATATTATTAAATCTATCTGAATTATAAACTGTGGAAAGAAAGTCGATTAGTTCCTCTGGCTTTTTATATTCTTGCAATGAAATCTGTTTTCTTAATTCCTCATCTATATTACCTAATCGTTGAAAGTGGCTGAACCTTTCGCCGTGTGGTAAAGGGAGTTCAACAGAAATTTCATTTTTAATTTGACTATCAATGATGTCTTTTGTATCGATGACTTTGAGCTTAGAATTGTATTGAAAATCATATTTCTTCGCATTAACGGTATAGATGATTTGGCTGTCATCATTAAAAATATTAGGTGATGCAGTTTTATTAAAAGTATCAGTGGATATAAAGTTTTTAATTGCTCGAATTAAGGTTGTTTTTCCAACACCATTTTTACCTATAATGCACATTAGCTGATTCTCTGATAAATCAATACTAAAATTTAATTCTTTTATGTGTTGGATGTTTAATAGCTTGAGTTCAAATTTCATAGCTATTTAATCGATTGATGAAAAAAAGCATCAATAATAAAGTTACCATATTTTTTGCGCAATTTATTTAGGTATGCTTTATCGATAGTATTAATATAATTTAATTGACCAGAAATTTTTGATAGATTACCACTATAATGTCCTTCCAAGTAATCAGAAAACTTATGCTTATCATTGATGTAAAAATGTAATAATATTTCTAGCGGCTGCTTGAATTTCTTGTCTACGGTTACTTTTCCTGATGGTAGGATAACCATACCCAGTAACTTAATTTTTTTTCCTTTATGAGTATGCTTAGTCTTCTTTGGATTCAGCTGAATCTGATCGTTAAAAAAAAGTTTGAGTTGTTGGGATACAACCTCTTGAATGTTATTTAAAGCTTCTTTTGAATTAGAAGATAATATTAAATCATCAGAGTAACGAGTATAAATAATATCATGTTCCAAACAATAGTTTTCAAGAGCGATATCAAAGTTATAAAGGCATGTATTGCTAATGCTGGGAGAAGTCGAAAAACCAACGGGTAGGGTATTATTGACAATTAATAAATTTAATAATTGATTTTGGTAATTATTGAGATCACATATCGGTGATTTTTTAAGATTATCTTTGAGTACTTTCTTAACTTCCTGCATTGAAATGCTATTAAAAAAATCTTTGATATCAGTTTGAAAAAAATATTGACTGTTTGCGTGTTTTTTTACAGCAGAATAAGCATTTTTTCCCCGACGGTATGAAAATACAACATTAGAATTTATATCGGCATAGTCAAAAATAAAACTATTTAAAAATCGTAGGAATTTTTTTAATTTTTGAGATGGACTTAGGATTAATCTGTTATGTATATTAAATTGCCCATACTCTTTTTCAGTATCAAGATTTATGAATTCATTAAAATCAAAACTTTGATGAAAGGTAGAATTAAAGGCTTTTTGGAAGGATAATTGAGAAGATTTCAATGGTAATTGATTCATTCATTAAATTACAACTTGGCCTTAATCTCGATAATTGTGTGGGATTAAGGCAAGAAGAAATGATTAAAAGCCACTAACAAGCCAGTTTAAACGACTGGAGATACCCCTAGTCACTGACATGCACAGAGTTTATAACTTTAATACTAAAAAAACTAGTAATTATGTCTTAAATACTAAAATTCTTTGAAGCATAAAGTAAAATCAATAGCATGCAGGTTTAAATGCTAAATTGCTATTCTGCCATGTTTATTAAAGTGGACTTCCATTTTTAAGACAACTCAATTAAAAAAATAATCTCTGATGCCCTATATCCTAATGTTATGCCTAATCAGAAAATTTGATTATCAGTAGGCAGAAAAGCAATCTCAGATTATTTTAAATCAACAAAAATATATGTGGCCAGCTTAAATTAATGATTCCATTATGTTGAGGCAGAAAATCAATTTACTCTTGATTTGTGGAATATAGGTGAACAATTTTACTCAAATTATGGATTGAGCCAATATTAATGACACCAATGCCTTGGTGTTGGATTCACCGTTAGCTCAGGCACTGCTTAATAAGCGTGAGGGCGATGATATCACTGTCCAGGGACCTAAAGTAATGTTGGAATACTCTCTGATTAAAGTGCAATATAAACCTTTTAATGGTGCATAATAAGTTAAATTAGGGGTACAGGCTAAAGTGGCTGTCAGCTGTTTTTTTATTGATAATTAGTCGCAATTCACAATAGGTATTGTTCACGGATGGCTCATCCGCACAATTACAACCGGCCACAATCTCATTGAAGAAAATACCAATTTCAACCCGTATTTTCTCATGGTCGTCGGTAATGCCATTAACCAGTACTGAGATATTGCTATCGTCGGCAAGTCCACCTTGAGTGGTTGCCTGATTCAAAGGTAGTTCTGTATTGCCGAGGGCCTCTAGTTCATATTTTAAGGTTTTTCGAAAATCATCACTGCCCCAGCTTTTTAATGATTGACTCAGTTTGGCCATTGTCTTTACCCTATGTTATTTAGCTTTAGGTATCATGGCAACTTCATCACCATGTTCGAGCAGCGTAAATAATTCCGCAAATTCTTTATTAACAGTAAATTGTATGGCGTCGTCAGTAAAAGCTCGTTGCCAGCGATTGCCGCGTTTGCGTAATAGTGCCAGTAACTGTTCAACCGTCTTAATATCCGCAGGTAGTTCCAGTTCTTCTTCTTCCTGAGTAAATTTAATTAACTTATCCATAAAATAAAGTATTTTAATCTTAGCCGGGCCGCTATGGCTGCTATTCGTCTTACCACGATTTAAATGATGTTCATCCAGAGCAAACAAATACAGTTGCCAGTATTTTTGCTGATTTTTACCTAAATCGTATAAGGTATCCCAGGAAAAAATACCCTGATCGTAACCATCATCAAAAAACAGCCGCAGAGCATAATTCCCCTGTGCTTCAATGGACTCAATATTGACATTTATTTTACCGGAGACGGGTACTTTAGTGCTGGTGATCTCAGCGGACTTTGCCTGAGTACGCAGGTATTCACAGCTTAATTTATAATTTTCACCGGTGTCAAAAGCAATTTCCAGCAGGCGTGATTTTTTATGCAGGTTGATGGCTATGGGCTTATGTTTTTTCATGGTCTTTTGTTTTATTGCGTTAGTTGATAGGCTTATGAAATATGTGCTTGCTAAACTTTCAAGACAGATATGGGGACTGTTAAGCTAAAATTACAGAGAGAGCAAGTAAATTTATGTGCAGATGTATTGCTTATTACTCTGTTCAGGTCAGCATGATAGTGGCCAGGCCAAGAAAAGCAAAAAAACCGACCACATCGGTGATGGTGGTTAAAAACACCCCTCCTGCGAGGGCAGGATCGGCACCGACCTTATCCAGTAAAATAGGAATCACTACTCCGGCAAAGGCCGCAATAATAAGGTTAATGGTCACGGCAATACCAATGACTACGGCCAGAGCACCACTGGAAAACCAGAAACCAGAAACAACCGCTAACACCAATGCCCATAGAAGTCCGTTGATTAAACTTACAGTGAGCTCCTTTACCAGTAGAACACGATAGTTTTTATTGCTCAATTGCCCCATTGCCATACCTCGTATTACCAATGTCAGAGTCTGACTGCCAGCAACACCCCCCATACTGGCAACAATAGGCATGAGTACGGCCAGGGCAACAATTTGCTCAATGGTGACCTGAAAAAAACCAATAACGGTAGAAGCCAGTAGGGCGGTTAATAAATTAATACCCAGCCAGACAGCCCGGCGTTTGCTGCTGGAAAATACCGGGGCGAACATATCATCTTCTTCACTCAGGCCGGCCTGACTCATAAAAGTGTGCTCACCTTCATCACGGATGACATCAACAATATCATCAATGGTAATACGACCCAGTAAATAGCCCTGTTCATCGACTACTGGGGCGGTAATTAGATCCCGACGTTCAAATAATGCCGCGACTTCAGTCTGATCGATGCTGGCACTGATGCCGCGCAATTGGGTATCCATGACACTGGACACAGAGTCATCAGGATCATGGGTGAGCAGATCGGACAGATAGAGTACACCCTGATAGAGTCCGGCCTTATTGACGACAATTAAATTGTCTGTAGTATCGGGAATATTGCCTAAAAAACGTAAATAACGCATAACTGTTTCTAAAGAAATATCGGTACGAATAGAAATTGTATCCGTGTTCATCAGACCGCCTGCTGTGTCCTCAGGGTAGGACAGCACGGATTTGAGCCGCTCACGATGCTGTGATTCCATGGATTGCAGGAGTACCCGGCTGACCACATCAGGCATATCCGGTAATAAATCCGCCAGATCATCGTGATCCATGGTGCGTGTAGTAACCACCAGTTCACTGGTGGGCATGGACTCGATAAATTGAATACGGATATAGTCATTGAGATGGGTAAGGGTTTCACCCTTACGTTCAATGGCGACCAGATTCCAGATTTTTTCCCGTTGTTCTGCATCGGGAAGGGATTCAATAAGAAAGGCAATTTCAGCCGGATGCAGGGAATTAACCAGCTTGATAACACTGGATTCCTGACCATTGTCTATAGCATGATAGACTGGTGCAAGCTGTTCGTGAAGTTGTTGATGTTCCTGGGCTGGTGGCATAGGCATTCCGCCGAATTATATTACTAAAGAGCCCTGCCATTCACCAGGGTCATACTCATTGTTTTCGGCTTGGTTTTATCCGAAACAATATACTAGTGTAGCATATTGCTATTATTTTTTTATGACGGTAAAAAAAATAGTTGAAAAAAATACGGTTATAGCCTGATTACCTTTTCAACATGCTATTAATGCTGCTAATCTTTTATTCAGCCTCATCAAAACGTTGTTTAATGAGTTCCTCTAATGCTGCCAGGGCTTGATTTTCATCGCTGCCATCGATTAAAAGTGTGATTTCACTACCCTTGCCAGCGGCCAGCATCATGACGCTCATAATACTTTTACCATTGGCCATTTTACACTTACTTTTAAGCTCTATTTTTGCCTGAAAAGCACTGGCTAAGGTGACCAGTTTTGCTGCTGCCCGGGCGTGAAGTCCCAATTTATTGATAATAAACACTTTTTTTTCTATCATTTTTTTTGCTTTTACCCTGGGCTATTGACAGTCATCACTATCATCAACAATAAATATACTATTACTGGCTCCTGAACAGGCGCTTTGTGCGAGTTCAGCTAGATTTAGGTGAGCATAATTCATAATTTTAACCAGCATGGGTAAATTAATTCCGGTAATAATCATACGTTGTTGAGGGCTTGTATTGAGTAATAATTTAGCGGCAATATTGCTGGGAGTCGAGCCATAAATATCGGTGATTATCAGCAGATCATCCTGTTTATCAAGCTCATTGCATAGCTTGTTTGCCAATTGGTAACCTTGTTCAATATCCATTTTAGAGCTTATGGCCAGATTTTTACAGGCCATAGGAGCAATGCCCATCATATTGCGGACAGTGTTGAGCAAACTGCTACCGATATCGTCGTGAGTGATGAGTAATAATGAGACACTCATGCATTCAAACCTTTGCTGAAAATGAAAGAAGCTAGGATTATATGCTGAAAATAATGCCTTTAACAGAGCACAAAAGGGATAGTTTTCAGACTTATAAATTAATCAATGGCTTACAATTAATGTGTCTTTGTAAATGCTGTTTTTTCTGTTTTAACGGCAGTTTAAAGTAGCTCTTTATGACGGGCAATAACAAACTCTCTATGCTGCTTGAAGTAGTCAGTCAATTTTTCCACCATATAAACTGAGCGATGTTGTCCTCCGGTACAACCAATGGCAATAGTAAGATAATTACGGTTATTATCTTCAAAACAGGGCAGCCATTTTTCTACATAATGCTTAATGTCCTGATACATTTGCTCACAGCTGTCATGTTGATTTAAAAAATTGGCAACGGCATCATCTTTGCCAGTTAAAGCACGCAGTTCAGGTTCCCAGTGAGGATTAGGCAAACAGCGCATATCAAACATTATGTCCATATTATCCGGAAGACCATGTTTAAAGCCAAAAGATAAAAACTGCAGTGCCATTAATGGCTGATTATTGAGGGTGATGATATCTTTTATTTTATCGCGTAACTGGTGAACATTGGAATTGGATGTATCAAATTGTTGATCGGCCTCATCCTGAATCATTCTGAGTACCAGGCGCTCACGGTTGATAGCCTCTTCCAGAGAGGTTTGTTCATTGGTCAGTGGGTGTTTGCGACGTGTTTCACTAAAACGTTTCAGTAAAACACTGGTTTGTGCCTGTAAAAAAAGAACATGGCAGTCAATATCAGCTTTTTTTATTTTTTCCAGCACATCGGAAAAATTGGCAAAATTATTACCGGCAGTGCGGGCGTCAATTCCGACAGCAATCTTATCAATATACAGTCGATCCTTGAGGCTTTTTTCAACCAGTTCCGACAGTAATTCCAGGGGTAGGTTATCGATACAATAATAATCCAAATCCTCGAGTACCTGTAAAGCAATGGTTTTTCCTGAGCCGGACAGACCGCTAACAATTTGTAGTATCATTGATGTTTACTTTATTTTTATGGTTATTATGATTAAAAATTTGTACCGCTGTTTTAACAAGTAGGGAAATATTTCGCTCTGGATATAAGTGTATGCTAATACCTGCTACTGAACAACTGTGATAATGCCATTTTTTAAGATGACTGCTCAGTAAATGCTGCGGATTGCCTTGCTGAATTAATTGCTCTTGTTTGTCCACAACAAGCAGCTCGATAACAAAATCAATTTTTTGCTTCTGTTTAAATACCTGTGGGCCATATAATTCTATCAGATCAATTAGCCCCAGATCATGGATATGCATCAGCCCGAAAAAACCTTTAGGACAGCTGCCCAGGAGCTGTTGCGTAGTTAAATTAATTGTCAGTTGTGGGCCATCATCACAGACAAGAATGGCATTTTTTTCTTCAATTAGTTGTAATGCCAGCTCAGATTTACCAACACCACTATCACCGATAAGATAAATACCCATGCCATTCATATGCAGAAGTACACCATGTCCAGGCAGTGTTTTTGAGCCATTATTGAAATAATGATAATTACAGGGCATGAGTGGCTTATTATTTATAATGAATTAGAGCGGCCAAGTATAGCAGGTAATTGATTTTAAAGCCCATAGCCCCGGCAATGCAGGTTGTACAGGTACACCATAAAAAACTAACCTGGGTATTCAGTCTATAACTTATTTGATTAAAATTATACGAATACATGGGGCGAATTTACATTAAGGCAGAAATTGTTCTGAGCAAAAAAATACTTATTAAACAATTTCTAATAACAGTATCTCTCAGGGTAAAACTAAATATTGATGAGTATATTGTAAACACTTTCACTGGATGTCGCATTTTTTAGTGTTTGCCGGTTTTCTTTAATGCGAAAAAACTCGGCTAATTTTGCCAGAATTTGCAGATGTTCTTCTGTTACATTATCGGGTAGTAGCAATGCAAACAGGAGTTTAACGGGTTTTTTATCAATGGTATCATAGTCAATGCCCTCTTTGAGACTGATAAATACGCCAATGATTTCTGTACATTCAGTCAGACGCCCATGAGGCAGGGCGACACCATGACCAATGCCGGTACTGCCCAGACGTTCTCTGTCGAGTAGTGTTTCAAATACTTTATTAATACTTAATTCAGGATAATTCTCATTGATAATATGACTAATAGTTTCCAATACCTTCTTTTTACTACTGGCATCTTTATTGAGTTGAATCTGATTGATTTTGATAAGATGATTAAAGTTCATAATTATCTGTTTAACAGGTTTTTTGTGTATTGAAAACAGCGGCCTCTGATGATTCATCAGGGGCAGCTGTTTTGGGGATTATAGCTCGTGTGTTTTCAGACTGATTTCACCACGATGATGATCGGTCATTTTTTCTTTATGTTTTTTCACCTGACGATCCAGTTTGTCAATCAGACTATCAATGGCTGAATACATATCTTCATCAATGGCTTCAGCAAATACTTTACTACCTTTAACCATCAGTGACGCTTCAGCTTTCTGACGTTGTTTTTCTACGCTTAAAATAACATGACCATTACTTACAATATCAAAATGACGTTCAACGCGTTCCATTTTCTGGTTGACATAATCACGTAGTGAATCAGTGATATCGATATGATGTCCGGTTATATCTATTTGCATAAGATTAGCTCCTCGTTAACGATGGTAAATTGTGAATTTTCAAAAGTGAAAACTCCAAACTCACCTGATTTAGGCAGAGTCAGACTTGTATCTACTCTGCCTTATCCTGTGTTAGGCAGAGTCAGACTTGTATCTACTCTGCCTTATCCTGTGTTAGGCAGAGTCAGACTTGTATCTACTCTGCCTTATCCTGTGTTAGGTAGAGTCAGACTTGTATCTACTCTGCCTTATCCTGTTGCCTCATAACTCAGACAATATTTTTTCTTTCATTTGATGGCGGTATGGCCATTGATTCCCTATATTTAGCCACTGTTCGTCTGGCTACCTGATAATTTTGCTCTGCTAGCATGGTAGAAATTTTATTGTCGCTCAATGGCTTTTTACTATTTTCAGCAGCAATAAATTTTTTAATAATGGCGCGTATTGCTGTTGCTGATGCTTCTCCACCACTGGCTGTACTTACATGGCTGGAGAAAAAATATTTCAATTCAAAAATACCACCGGGGGTATGCATGTATTTTTGTGTTGTAACCCGGGAAATAGTCGATTCATGCATTTCTACCACTTCAGCAACATCAGCAAGCACTAATGCTCGCATGTGCTCTTCACCGTATTCAAAAAAATCCCGTTGAAAATCGAGAATGCAACGAGACACCTTCAGTAAAGTTTCATTACGGCTTTGCAGACTCTTAATAAACCAGCGAGCTTCCTGTAAATGATCCTTTATGGAATTCATATCACTATTTTTCTTTGCACCCTTTACCAAACTTAGATATTGCTCATTAATTTTAATATTGGGTGCAGAATCAGCATTTAAACTGCAGGTCCAGACGCCATTGATTTTTTTCACATAAACATCAGGAGTGACATAATGAGGTCGATCATCAGAAATATGACCGCCAGGCCTGGGACTAAGACTTTTAATTAAAGAAATCACCTGAGCCAGGCGTGACTCGTCAAGCTTCATTCGGCGTTTCAGAGTGGCAAAATCTCGATTAGCAAGTAGTTTCAAATGTCTGGAAACAAGAATTTTTGCTTCCTGCAACCAGGGGGTATTCTTATCCAGTAACCTGAGTTGTAAGAGAAGATTTTCCTGTAAATCTCTGGCACCTATGCCTGGGGGATCAAAGTTTTGAATGCGGTGTAAAACGGCTTCAATTTCATCAATCTCAATCTCATCTTCTATCGTAAATGACTGTAGTAATTCTTCAGTAGACTGCGTTAAATAACCACTATTATCAATAGCATCAATAATGGTATCGGCTATCATTTTATCAGTTTGGCTAAAAGGTGTCATTTCGGCCTGCCAGATTAAATGCTCCTGTAGGCTATCTTCAGTTTTACCATTATTCTCAAACAGGTTACTATCATCACCGCTATATGAGCTATGGCTAGTCTGCCCGGCAGTGAAACTGGCACTGCTATCATAGGTATCTTCCCAGCTGGAGTCGGTGCTTAGTTCGCTGGGCAGAGTATTTTGGGTGTTTTCAAAATCAACCTGGGTGGTATTGACTTCATTGGTGAAGTCATCACCAATGCTATTGTTGTTCTCAGCTGTAGATGTTTCTGTTTCATTAAAATTATCTTTGTTACTGCTCTCGCTGCTATTGCCCTCACTACCTTCATCAACTTCCAGCATTACATTGCTATCAAGAGCATCCTGTATTTCCTGTTGAAGATCTAAACTGGACAATTGCAACAGTTTTATCGCCTGCTGCAATTGAGGCGTCATGGTAAGGTGTTGACTTAAATTAAGGTGAAGCGATTGTTTCATAAATGAAGTAATTTATACCCGTTTAATAGTGCAATCCATCGAAGGTTAAAGGCTTATATCAAGCCTATGGCACATTTAAGTTAATTCATACCGTATTAAATAAGTGTTCTCTGATTTAATAGTAGCGCAAATTACGTGCCATTGCAGTTGATAATGATCAAATAAATGAGTTATTTTTTATTAAATTTAATATATTTTTAATTATCAATGGGTTAATTTTATTTTAAATGCTTATATTTTAAAATTTTCACCGAGATAAACTTCTCGCACTTGTTCGTTATTGAGTAGTTCTTCAGGAATACCTTTAGCAATAACACGACCACTATTCATAATATAAGCACGTTTACAAACAGAAAGAGTTTCGCGGACATTATGATCGGTGATTAAGATGCCAATATTTTGCTTAGTCAGGTGCACAATGATTGTCTGTATATCACTGACAGAGATGGGATCAACACCGGCAAAAGGTTCATCCAGTAAAATAAAATCAGGTTCCATGGATAGCGTACGGGCAATTTCTACCCGGCGCCGTTCACCGCCAGAGAGGCTGATACCCAGTGACTTACGGATATGAGTAATACTGAGTTCATTGAGTAATTGTTCTAAATGGTCTTTTCTATCGGTACGATTGAGTTCTTTACGCGTTTCCAGAATGGCCATAATATTATCTTCAACACTCAGTTTTCGAAATACCGATGCTTCCTGAGGCAGATAGCCAATACCCTGTTGTGCTCGCTTATGTATGGGTAAGTGGGTGATATCCTTATTATGACAGCTAATTGTACCACTATCAGCATTGATCAGACCGACGACCATATAGAAACTGGTTGATTTGCCTGCGCCATTAGGGCCCAGTAAGCCGACCACTTCACCTTTTTGTACTGAAAAGGAAACATCACAAACCACATGACGGGAATTAAATGTTTTATTGAGTTTGTCAGCGCGTAATTCTAATAGGTGATTCGACATAGGGTTATAGTTAACTGAATAATGAGTCTGTTATTCAATTGTATCCTCTATTTATGGGTTCTTTTTTCTGGGTTGGATGGTGACTTTAACTCGTGTACCGCTACTAGTGGCTTGCCCTGCTTTATTTTTCTTGCTGGAGGCTACCACGGTTTCATTTTTAGTGTCATAAATAATTTTATTGCCGCTGAAAGTGTCGCCATCCTGCCAGACATAGGCTTTTCTTAATAAATGAATTTTGTCTTTTTTGAGGTAATAGGTCATCATTTCCGAACGGGCGCGAAAATCCTCACTTTTACCTTCGGGGCGCTGTTTAAATGTTGCCAGTTTATTTTTATTGCCAATAGCCACCGCTTTTTCTAATTCCTTATTGGCATCGTTGTAGAGGGTGAGTTGGTAAGCCTTAATTTGCATACTTCCCTGAGTTAAAATCACATTGCCGGTATAAATACTGATGCCTTTTTTATCATCAATATCTGCGCTATCAGCTTCCAGATCAATGGGCTGATCCCGATCGGATGACTGTGCTAACAGACATAGGGGGGCAAATAACAAAATAGCTGCCAACAGTCCTGTTAGGAGTCTTTTTTGTGTTAAAGAAAAAAGGCCAAAAGTCATTATCATTCCTAATTAGGTGATTAAAATACATCTCTTGCGTGTTTAAAGCTTCAATTATAGTATTGTTTACTCTGTTTTATTGCTTACAATGTCTTTTTTTGCAGGTATATGCCGGGCTTTAACTGCATCTAATAAATAGTAGTGTTCTTTATCCAGATAGGCTTTCATACCAATACCGGTGGCATTCACTGCATTACTGGTGATCTTGACATGTTTGTCAGTTTCAGCAAAATCTCTATTAGGCCAGAGAGTGAGCTCAGCGGTTTCCAGTTGAGAAAATTGATTATCCACTGATGCTTCACGTCTGACAATGGTATGACCTTTTAAAATGACCCGGGTTCCATCCTGGTTTATCCAGGCAAAATCAGCATTGATATATACGTGTGAATTATTTGCCCGAAACAGCGTAATTCTTGGTTGTATAATTTCCGAATCTTCATCCCCGGGATAGTGAAATATCTGGGTGCCGATAATTTTGCTTTTTGGATAGCCATCATCACTAAAATTTATAATTTCAGCCTGATTAAAAAATGTATCCGCAGCTTTATTGGTGGTCTTTTTTTTTGGAAAAATAATATTGTTTTGCTTGATATCCGTGCTTTTGAAAACCTGCCAGGTAAGAGTCGTTGAGGCAACTGGAATAATACATAAGAGTAAAAAAAGTTTTTTATCCATAAGTGTCTTAAACTATCATTTTTATCAGTGCATTGCTTAGAGATAGATAGAAAATTGTTCTTCCAGTGTTCCCTGTGCTTCCATCAACAACTCACAGACGTCACGTACGGCACCCTGGCCACCATTATGAGTGGTTATCCAGTCAGCCTGCTGTTTAACGCGTTCATGAGCATCGGCTACGGCAATTGACAGACCAGCCTTTTTCATGACGGGTAAATCAATCAAGTCATCACCAACGTAGGCAATCTGACTACAATCAAGTTGCAGTTGTTGACAAATATTTTCTAATGCCTGTATTTTATTTTTTTGACCTTGAAAAACCAGATCGATATTAAGATTTTTCATGCGGTGACTGACCACATCTGAACTTCTTGCGGTAATAATTGCCAGCGGAATTCCAGAGCGCTGCAGCATAATGATACCCAGGCCGTCTCTGGAATGAAAGGCCTTGTATTCCAGACCATTGTCACCAAAAAAAAGGCTTCCGTCAGTCATAACGCCATCAACATCACATACTAATACTTTGATTATACGAGCTTTGTTTATCACGGTCTGCATTTATAGGCTTCCTTTTGCTATACATAGAGTTAAATGCTCTGTTGGTAAATCACTATCATATAAGCAATATAAGCACTCAGCAATATAGCGCCTTCAATTCGATTAATTTGCCCTTTGCCCTTAAAACCATAAGCAAAAATAAATAATAATACGGTCAATGCAAGCATTACCGGGTAGTCACGGTTCAGTACGCTTGGATCCAGTGTGGCTCCCGTCATGACACCTGGTATACCTAAGACTCCAAGCAGATTAAACATATTGGAGCCCAGCACATTACCAATGGCAATTTCATGTTCGCCTTTTAAGGTACTGGTGATGGATGCAGCCAGTTCAGGTAAACTGGTACCAATAGCAACAATCGTCAGGCCAATGACCAGATCACTGACATGAAATGCGTGAGCAATATTAACCGCTCCCCAGATTAACAGGCGTGAGCTGAGTAATAAAAATAGCAAGCCGATAAAAAGCCATAAAAATGCTTTTGCTGTCGACATACCCCGGGGGATTTCTTCGCTGAATTCTTCATCAAGAGGATCGATGCTATTATTTTTTTTCTTCTCCCGAAGCCCTAAAATAGTAATAAAAATCATTAGGATAAACATCGAACTAAGTAAAATGATGCCATCGATAAAACTTAGTACACCATCACTTAGTAATACCCAGGCCAATAGCATAATCATAAACATGACGGGGTATTCACGTTTTAAAATTTTAGAGTCAACCAGAAGTGGAGTTACTAAGGCTGTGATACCCAGTACCAGAGCGATATTGGTAATATTAGAACCAAGGGCATTACCCACGGCTAAATTGGGTGTTCCTTCATAGGAGGCTACCGCGGAGACAATCATTTCTGGAGCAGATGTGCCAAAGCCAACAATAGTCAGACCAATGATCAGAGGTGAAACACCAAAATTAAGTGCTATACCGGAGGCACCGATAACAAAACGATCAGCGCTCCATATGAGCAAGACAAAACCGGCAAGAATGGCTGCACTGCTTAATAACATTTCCATTTATGTAAACCGTATACTCCGTATAAATGATTGATATAAGTAAGTTTCCTGTTCGGGATGACTAGGCTGAGGCATTTTAACAGTTTATCAGCTGAAAGGCTTACACTTATTGAAAGTTTTACTGTTCAAAATCTTCAATAATAATTCTAGGCGGCTCACCATCATAAACCCGGTTTTGCCGCCATTGATAATAGGATTCTCGAGTAAAGATATAAGGATCCAGGGCTAGCTGGTCACGTATGTCAGTGGTTTTTAGCAGCTCAGAACGTGTATCTATAGCACGTATTGAAGCAAGCCCCCAGCCTGTTGACGCGGGAGAAACCTGGTACAGCGGGTGAACCAGGATATCGACCAGCAATGACGGGGCATCGCGCAGACTACTGGGGCCAAAAACAGGTAGAACAATATAGGGGCCTGAGCCAATGCCCCAGTAGCCCAGTGTATCGGCAAAGCTTTCATGATTTTTAGGTAAACCCATGGGGGTACCCATATCGATTAAACCAAAGAGGCCAAAGACACTATTAACTGATAAGCGCAATGTGTCTGAGGTAAAGGAGTCTACCTTTATTTGTAATAGGTCATTGGTAATAACAACGACATCATCTAAATTGCTGAAAAAATTATGTGTGCCTGTTTTAATCGGTGAGGGTAATTTCTGATAGCCTGTGGCGACTGGTTTTAAAATTAAGCGATCCACATCCTCGTTAAAGTCATAAATAGGCCGGTTGATGGATTCAAGGGGATCATTGACATCACCATCGCTGGTAGTGGACGCACAAGCACTGAGAAATAAAATGATTGTGCTACACAAAAGTAAAAACAGCTTGTGATGAAATTGAGACATTTGCTTGGTCATGGTATTATTTTTTTAAATGTATTTGCTGTAAATTAAGGATGCATGATAGTCAAAAAATTTTTTTTAATAAATAGCGAACTGAAAAAAGTTTAAATAATTAAGTTCAGTAAGCTCAAAGTATACTGCTTATTGATGGAGTATGCTGTGCAATAAATCCTACAGTACAAAGTATTATACCCTTATTGTGATATAGTTTGTGACTCTAAGTGGAACGTGTTTTCATTTTATGGCAATGTTTACATTGCAATGTGGTGATTAGTTTACCTTTTTTTACATCAAATTGATTATTATTAATGATTATCCATTGATGGAAACCATTTTGACAAAGTGTTTTCGCCTTGTTTTTTTTTCGTAGTTGTTGCTTCTTAAATTGTTTTATATTGATAATATTAGACATTGCTCGTAACAATTAAGTGAAAATTTTAATATGCTTGTTGTGAGAAGAATTCATTTGATTTTAAATGTTAATGGGGTCTGAATACAAGTGAAGGAAAATAATAGCCCGATAATGATCTTTGGCTTGAATACTTTAAAGCAGATGGCTTTAAATGAAATAGTCTATCCGCATGACTTACCAGCGGAGTGGTGCATTGATTATTACAGTAATGAATTTAGCCTGTTGCAGCTGTATTTATCTGATTTTCCTTTGATTAATACAAGTGATGAAAAAAATATATCGTCTTTGGCTAAGTGCCTGGAGACTATTAATAATGATCTGGATGATCATTATATTTTATTTGACGTGTCTGAATTGACTGCGCGACAACAACAGCAGCTGTTCAATATTCCAGCCATTTCAGACAATTATTATGCTTTTATTAATTTGGCCCTTTTGCAGGGAGAATACCTTAGCGAATTAGCTTTGACCCTGCAATGGGGTGATTTATTACAAACAGCAGATAATGGTAAAATTTTAGTTGATAAGAGCAGTTGTTTTTGTTCTATTATGGGTGAACAAAGGCTCACACCGTTTGAACTGCGCAAATTAATTGAATTATTACAAAAAAAAGCACGGCAACGGGATTGTCAGCAACTATTAGTGACATTTCCTGTGCAATTGAGTGGTGTCGAAAATTGTCGCAATGCTATTCTACTGGAAAGTATGATGTCAGTGAGCCCGGCTTGAGTGGCTGGAGAAAAACTACTTTTTTTGTTAAACTGCACGGTCGAATAGTGTCAGGCAAGTTAAATTTATATCGATGAGAATACCATTATAATATTATGCCAATAGCAGATAACAACCTGGTTCGTATCAGGAACTTACATTTTTCCCGTGGTTATGCAAAAATTTTCAATGGCATCGATATTGATATCCCGATGGGGAAGATTACTGCGATTATGGGCCCTAGCGGCACAGGCAAAACCACTTTATTAAAGCTTATTGGTGGTCAACTTAAAGCACAACAAGGCAGTATTCACTTTCATGATGACAATATTCCGCATTTGAATATTAAAAAATTGTATGAAGTCAGAAAAAAAATGGGCATGTTATTTCAAAGTGGTGCCTTGCTCACTGATATGAGTGTTTTTGAAAATATTGCCTTTCCTTTACGTGAACACACACAATTACCGGAAGTAATGGTTCGTGATTTGGTCATGATGAAGTTACAGGCCGTAGGTTTGCGTGGTGCACGTAATTTGCGCCCCAGCCAATTATCGGGTGGTATGGCTCGTCGGGTCGCTTTTGCCCGGGCCATTGCTCTTGATCCGGAAATGGTGCTGTTTGATGAACCTTTTACCGGACAGGATCCTATATCCATGGGCGTACTGGTTAAATTAATCCGCACCATGAATGACGCCTTGCAACTGACCAGTGTTATCGTTTCTCATGATATCAAAGAAACCCTGGCTATTGCCGATAAAATTTATATTATTTCTCAGGGGCGGGTGGTGGGCTATGGCAGCCCGCAGGAAATAGAAAACTCAGCGTCACCGTGGATTAGTCAGTTTGTGCACGGAGAAGCGGATGGTCCTGTTCCTTTTCATTATCCAGCTACCGCTTATCAAGATGATATGCTGTCTCTGGATTAACGATTATCAGGCGGGATTTATAAAGCTGAAGAATATGGTAATGTATTTATAATGTTTGACTGGTTTGCACAAATTGGTAAAAGTACTATTGATTTTTTTGCTCGATTTGGCCGGGAGGTCTTGCTGTTTCTGCAGACAATTAAATCCTTTGCTGCTTTGATGCAACGTCCTGGATTGATTGTTCAGCAATTGTTTTCTATCGGTGTGCGTTCCATGCTGATTATTATTGTCTCCGGTTTTTTTGTCGGTATGGTGTTGGGATTACAGGGGTATAACACCCTGGTTGATTTTGGTGCAGAAGAATCCCTGGGGGTGATGGTCGCTCTGTCACTGGTACGCGAGTTGGGCCCGGTAGTGACTGCCCTGCTTTATGCCGGTCGGGCTGGTTCGGCCCTGACTGCCGAGATTGGCCTGATGAAGGCTACCGAACAATTATCCGGCCTGGAAATGATGGCCGTGAATCCAGTAGAACGTATTCTGGCGCCTCGGTTGCTGGCAGGCATTTTGAGCATGCCATTACTGGCCGCTATGTTTAGTGCTGTGGGTATCTTTGGCGGCTATCTGGTCGGTGTGGATTTATTAGGGGTTGATTCGGGTGCCTATTGGTCGCAAATGCAGAATCGGGTTGATCTCTACCAGGATATTATGAACGGTGTGATCAAAAGTATGGTCTTTGGTGTAGTGACAACCTGGATTGCTGTCTATGAAGGTTATAGTTGTCTGCCTACCTCTGAAGGAGTGAGTCGGGCAACGACACGCACTGTAGTCTATTCAGCCCTGGTGGTTTTAGGACTGGATTTCTTATTGACAGCACTTATGCTGTAGTGATGCACTAGAGGAATAATTAACGTGGATAGAAATGATGTCTGACTCCAGAATAGTAGAAATTTCAGTGGGAATATTTGTTGCTCTTGGTATTGCTGCCTTATTAGTACTTGCTGTAAATGTTAGCAATGTGAGCAGTTTCAGTTCAAGCGGGCAGTATACCATCAGCGCTAACTTTGATAATGTCAGCGGGCTTAAAGAGCGTTCTGCGGTTTCCATTGCGGGCGTCACAGTGGGGCGAGTAGTACGTATTATGGTGGATCCTGAGACTTATGAAGCCGTAGTAAAAATGCAATTGGATGCCCGCTTTAATGAAATACCGGTAGATTCCTCTGTAGGGATTTATACGGCAGGGCTGCTGGGCGAAAAATATGTAGGCATTGATCCAGGCGGAGCACCGGACTTTCTTGAACAGGGCAGTGTTATTCGCCTGACACAATCCTCTATCGTGTTGGAAAAATTGATCAGCCAGTTTCTTTTTAACCAAAGTAATACGAGTAAAAAATAGCTTGTGAGCTAATAAATAAACGATGAGTGAAAATACCATGACGGCCCGACTTGAAAAAATCTCTACCGGGCATTACATACTTAGGGGCCAGTTAAATTTTAATTCGGTACCTCAATTATGGTCAGCTAATAGTGATTTACTATGGGCTGATACTGCAGCTAATCTTGAAATTGACCTATTGCAACTGGAACGTTCTGATAGCTCAGGCCTGGCTTTACTCATTGAGTGGTATCGAGAAGCTGGGCAGCAGCAAAAAAAAATTGTTTTTGTTAATCTGCCGGTACAAATGTATGAGATTGCCCGTATCAGTGGTTTAGATGAAATTTTGCCATTGTCCCATAGATAAGCAGGTCTTATTTTTCGGGCAATAAACCCCGATCCTGAATAAGAGTAATATAATGACAACTGATGAAATAAAAGCATTAATTGAGGCGGCTATTGATGCTGAACAAGTCACTGTAAAAGGTGAAAATGGTATGTTTGATGCGGTCGTTGTGGCCAGCCAGTTTGCTGATTTGCCCCAGGTTAAAAAACAGCAACTGGTCTATGCTACTGTCCGTGAGCAAATCACCCGTGGTGATATACATGCACTGAGTATTAAAACCTATACACCGGATGAATGGACAACGGCCAGTAAATTACTTATCGGCTAATGGACTATCCGCTTATTTTCCCCTTCTTAAATTGCCATATTAATGTGGCAAAACTGACCTGATAAGTTCCCTTAATATCTCTGACTTGCTGAGTTTGCAGTCAGTATCATTTATTGTGAGCATAAAACCCTTGAATTTACAGTGACTTCGACTTAAAGAAAGGGTAAAATGCTCTGTTTTGTTCAATCTTAAAGGTTTGGTATTACGGAATGGATAAGTTATTCATTGTTGGCGGCAATCGTCTGGAAGGTGAAATACGTATTTCTGGCGCAAAAAACGCCGCATTACCCATAATAATGGGCTGTTTGCTTGCAGAAGATGCAACTACTATCGGTAATGTACCGCATTTGCATGATATTACCACCACGCTTGATTTACTAGGGCGTATGGGGGTGTCAATTACCATTGACGAGAACCTGAATGTTGAAGTTGATACGCGCACTATTGACAAATATGTAGCCCCTTATGAGCTGGTTAAAACCATGCGAGCTTCTATCCTGGTGTTGGGGCCTCTGGTGGCTCATTATGGTGAAGCAGAGGTTTCTTTGCCCGGTGGTTGTGCCATTGGTTCGCGGCCGGTTGATCAGCATATCAAGGGCCTCAAGGCCATGGGTGCTGATATTAAAGTAGAAAATGGTTATATTCGGGCCACAGCCAAACGTCTCAAGGGTGCCCGTATTGTCATGGATCTGGTAACCGTGACGGGTACAGAAAACTTACTCATGGCAGCGACACTGGCCGAGGGTATTACGGTACTGGAAAATGCGGCACGGGAGCCGGAAGTCGTTGACCTGGCTATTTTCCTGAATTCCATGGGGGCCAAAATCAGTGGAGCCGGTACGGATACCATTACTATTGAAGGCGTCGAGAAGCTATCCGGCACCCGGCATAATGTGATGCCTGACAGAATTGAAACCGGTACCTATCTGGTGGCTGCAGCAGTCACCGGCGGTAAGGTGAAACTTAAGGATACCTGTCCGGATTATCTGGATGCAGTGCTAGCCAAACTGCGCGAAGCAGGTGCCGAGATTGAAGTCAGCGATGACTGGATTAAACTGGATATGAAGGGCAAACGGCCAAAGTCAATCGATATTCGTACGGCACCCTATCCGGCTTTCCCTACTGATATGCAGGCACAGTTTTGCGTGCTCAACGCCATTGCAGATGCTACCGGATCGGTCGTAGAAACAGTCTTTGAGAACCGTTTTATGCATATTTTAGAATTACAGAGAATGGGTGCTGATTTTAATTTACAGGGTAACACTGCCATAATTAAGGGTGTTGAAAGTCTGACTGGAGCACCCGTCATGGCAACGGATTTACGTGCATCGGCCAGCTTGGTGATCGCCGGACTTATTGCTCACGGCGAAACAGAAGTTGAACGTATTTATCATATCGATCGCGGTTATGAATGTATTGAAGAAAAGTTACAACAGCTCGGCGCTTCAATTCGTCGTGTACCGGGCTAAAACGTATATAGACAAAGAGACTAACACATGAGTGATACCCTGACGATAGCCTTATCCAAAGGACGAATTTTTAAAGAAACACTGCCCTTACTGGCTCATGCAGATATATACCCTGTTGATGATCCGGATAAAAGCCGTAAATTGATCCTTGATACCAACCACGATAATATTAAGCTAGTCATTATTCGTGCCACTGATGTGCCTACCTATGTGCAATACGGTGCGGCTGATATTGGTGTGGCTGGTAAGGATGTACTGATGGAACATGGTGGTGAAGGTCTGTATGAACCACTGGACCTGCACATAGCCAAATGCCGCTTAATGACCGCGGGCCCGGTGGTTGACAAGCCGGTACACGGGCGCCTGCGAGTGGCCACTAAATTTGTCAATACGGCCAAACGTTTTTATGCTGAAAAAGGTATTCAGGTCGAAGTGATTAAGCTCTATGGCTCAATGGAACTGGCACCGCTGGTGGGTCTTGCTGATCGTATCGTGGATGTTGTCGATACCGGCAATACCCTTAAGGCCAATGGACTCACTCCGCTAGAACATATTGCTGATATCAGCTCGCGTCTGGTGGTCAATAAAGCCGCAATGAAAATGAAGCATCGACGCGTTAAATTATTAATTGAACGTATTGCAGAAGCAGTGAAAAATAAGTAGCAATCGCTAATTTATAGTCAATAAAAGAATTAATTCCGTGGAGTTTACTATGCCTGACATTAAGCGTCTTAAGATCAATGATGCCGATTTTTGGTCACAAATGAAACAATTACTGGCCTGGGATAATGTCTCTGATGATTCAGTGCAGTCAACAGTGAAAAAGATCCTTAAAGATGTCCGTGAGCAGGGTGATAAGGCACTACTTGAATATACGAATCGCTTTGACCGGATGAGCGCTCGTGATATGTCAGTTTTATCTATCCCCAAAGAGCGTTTGCAGGAAGCTCTTGATGGCCTGCCGCAAGAACAGCGTCATGCCCTGGAAGTTTCGGCAGAACGTATCAGGCGTTATCATGAAAAGCAAAAAATGAGCTCATGGTCTTATACTGAAGATGACGGTACTTTATTAGGCCAGCAGGTGACGGCACTGGACCGTGTGGGTTTGTATGTGCCTGGTGGTCAGGCGGCCTATCCTTCATCGGTATTAATGAATGCTATTCCGGCAAAAGTAGCGGGTGTTGAAGAGCTTATTATGGTGGTCCCGACGCCAGACGGACAGGTGAATGAACTGGTGTTTGCTGCGGCTGCCATTACCGGGGTTGATCAGGTATTTGCCGTGGGTGGTGCGCAGGCTGTTGCTGCACTGGCCTATGGCACAGAATCAGTACCCCAGGTAGATAAAATTGTCGGCCCGGGTAATATTTATGTGGCAACGGCTAAAAGCATGGTGTTTGGTAGTGTCGGTATTGATATGATTGCCGGTCCATCAGAAATTCTGGTGATCTGTGATGGCAAAACAGATGCTGACTGGATTGCTATGGATTTATTTTCTCAGGCGGAACATGATGAAGATGCCCAGCCGATTTTGATTTCTCCTGATGTGGAATTTCTGGATAAAGTGCAGGCGGCTATTGAACGTCTCCTGCCCGATATGGAACGTAAAAACATTATTCAGGTCTCATTGAATGAAAGAGCCGCCCTGATTCATGTCAATGACATGGATGAAGCTATTGAGGTGTGCAATTATATTGCGCCGGAGCATCTGGAGCTTTCAGTGGATGAGCCGCAAGCTTTGCTGCCAAAAATTCGCCATGCCGGTGCTATTTTTATGGGACGTCATACTGCAGAAGCACTGGGTGATTATTGCGCCGGTCCCAATCATGTATTGCCTACCTCCCGAACTGCTCGCTTCAGCTCAGCATTAAGTGTCTATGATTTTCAGAAGCGCTCCAGCCTGATCATGTGCTCCGAACAGGGTGCTTCAGATTTGGGTGAGATTGCCTCCGTGATGGCGCGCGGCGAAGGTCTGACTGCGCATGCCCGCAGTGCGGAATATCGTATTAAAGATGCAACATAATAATACGCCCGGAGAGGCATGATGATATGACTGATTTGGTTAAAAAATGGATTAGAGAAGATATCAGAGCACTCTCTGCTTATCATGTCCCTGATCCGGGAAAAATGATAAAGCTGGATGCCATGGAGAACCCCTATTTATGGCCGGATGCCATGCGCCAGCAGTGGTTATCTTTGTTAGCAGATATTGCTGTTAATCGTTATCCTGATCCCGCAGCGGCAAAATTGCGCAGCCGGCTGGAACAGGTGATGGCAATGCCGCAGGGAATGCGCTCTATGCTGGGCAATGGCTCTGATGAACTTATTCAGATTATCTGCATGGCACTGGCCGGGCAGGAGAGCGTGGTGATGGCGCCAGAACCAACCTTTGTCATGTATCAGATGATTGCCCGCTTTAGTAAAATGCACTATCAGGGCATTGCCCTTGATGAGCAATTTCAGCTGGATATGCCGGCTATGGCTGCAGCAATTGAACGTCATCAGCCGGCGGTTATATTTCTTGCCTATCCGAATAATCCTACGGGTAATTTGTTTGCTGAGCAGGATGTTCGGGCAATTATTGAAATGGCTCCAGGCCTTGTGGTTGTCGATGAGGCCTATCATGCCTTTGCCAGTCATAGCTTTATGCCTATGTTGACTGAATATGATAATTTACTGGTCATGCGTACCGTATCCAAAATGGGACTGGCCGGTCTGCGTTTAGGCATATTATGCGGGCGCAGTGACTGGCTCAATGAATTTGATAAAGTTAGATTGCCCTATAATATAAATGTGCTTACTCAGTTTAGTGCGGATTTTGCCTTGCAGCACCATGATGTGTTACTACAGCAAACAGAACAAATCTGCCGGGACAGAGACAACTTAAGTGCAGCAATGTCAGCTATTGAGGGCATCAGACCGTATCCCAGTGATGCCAACTTTATTCTTTTTAAGGCTGCTAATATAGACTCAGAAAGCATTTTCCAGGCATTAAAGAATGCGGGCATATTAATTAAACGCTTTGCCGATAGTGAAGGCCCTCTGGCTAACTGTTTACGGGTAACTGTTGGCCGGGCAGAAGAAAATCAGGCTTTTGTCGATCAGCTTAAAATGATCGTATCTTGAAACCATTTAAAGCAGATGACTATGAATGTGAATAATTACTTTAAGCTTGAAGATAATATGCTCAGTTTCACTCGTAACCAGGCCAGTTTATTTGCCAAACGGGTAGCCGGTGATTTTAACTCGATTCATGATGAAGATGCTCGACGTTTCTGTGTGCCGGGCGACCTGTTGTTTGCAGTTTTTTTGAGCCAATATGGCCTCTATCAACAAATGAAATTTGAGTTTTCCGGTATGGTTGCTGACAGTACACAATTAATTGTTGCAGATATTACCAGCGACAATCTAAGCCTTAAAGATAGTAATGATAAAAATTATATGGATATTAGTTTCTCAGGAGAGAAAACTATCAATAGTAAATTTATTGCTCTGCTATCTGAAAAATATGTGCAGTTCTCCAGTCAGACCTTTCCGCATATTTTAGTGCCATTAATGGAACAGGAAAATGTGATGATTAATCCAGCCCGACCATTAGTGATTTATAAAAGTATGGAAATTCATCTGGATAAGCTAACGGCAACAGACATCAGCCTGCAATTAAACAAGGCTCGGTTAACTGCCCACGGTAAAAAAGGCGAAGTCAGGCTGGAATTTGCCATTCTATCAGAGGATAGACAAATTGGTCATGGTGCTAAAAATTTACTTTTAAGCGGTTTACGAGAATTTGATCGCAGCCAGTTAGATACCGTGATTGATACTTATACTCAGCGAAAAAATAAATTTATCGCCAATTAATTGCCCACTTCCTTTTCTTATGATGTGCTTACATGCTACAGAATATGGCCAACACTTAACTACGGTAGAAAAACCACCATTGCTTATTCTGCATGGTTTGTTTGGCAGCAACCGTAACTGGCACCCTATTGCCCGTTTTCTATCTACTGATAGGCGAGTATATACTCTTGATTTACCTAATCATGGTCAGTCAGCACATACTGATGTCATGGATTATCCTTATATGGCTGAACAGGTCAGGCACTTTATTGAACATGAAATTTATTTAAAAAGTGAGCATTCACAAACTCCTGTTGATATTATTGGTCATAGTATGGGAGGTAAGGTGGCTATGTGGTTGGCGCTGAATTATCCTCAGCAGGTGAATAAACTGGTGGTTGTTGATATAGCACCGGTGACCTACCAACATGACTTTGACCATGTGCTGGATGCTTTTGATAATGTACCCTTGTCGCAGCTTAAGTCGCGTCAGGATGCTGATCATTATCTGGCACAGCAAGTTAGTGATAAGAATTTACGCCAGTTTTTATTGCAAAATCTTATTCATAAAGAAGGTCAATACCAATGGCGTTTGAATCTGCATGTAATTCAAGCTTCGATAAAATCAATTACCGGTTTTCCACAATGTACGACTATCAAACCTTTTAAACAGCGTGTTTTATTTGTCGGTGGTGCTCTGTCAGATTATTTATCCAAGGAAAATCAGCAACTCACCCGAAAGTGTTTTCCCAGAGCTTCATTTTCAATGATCAAAAATGCCGGGCACTGGCTTCATGCTGAGCAACCGGAACTGTTTAAAGCACTGATTAAGCCTTATCTATTGTGACCGGCACAGGGAGTTTCAGCCCTCTAAGCGCCACTCACCATAAGCCATCCATCTGTCCAGCGCCATGCTGAGATGAGGATTATACTGATGTAAAAAATCCAGGCTGATATTGCTGACTTGTTGCTCATGATCATGAGCATGCATTTCCAGCTGCTTAGGTTCTGCTTTGCCGGCAGTCAGTAAGGGGAATTTGATAATATCTTTTTTTGGCACATAGCAAAAATATTTACCGCTAAGCAGCACCAGTGAATCACTGAAAATAAATAAACCCTCACGCGATGTTACTTTTTCAGGCTTGTTTTTATCGGCATAATATTTCCAGATGGTGTAAATAGAAAATAGCAGAGCCCCACCTATAGCTGCTGTTATGAGCCAAAATATGCTCCCGGAAAATTGGCTGGTGCCAGTCAATTTTTGCTGGAGCAAGATAACAAGCATATAGCTCAGGGTCAAAATAGTGAGCATATAAGGAATGATTCTGGTTGTTTTATCATTTTTTTTAATGGCAACATAATTACAGCTACTATCTAGCTTTATATAATTGATAAGCTAACTCTTGTGATTGGTAATCCTCCCGGTTATAAAAAGAAGGCGTACAATATGTTAATATTGTGTACTGATTAATCTAGCTATTATGCAGTTTTTACTATTGATGACTGATAAAAATTTGAAACCATCTCGAACTATTGCCATGCAAAGGCTGATTAAACAGGTCAGAATAGCGATGCCCTTTGATTTGCCTGAAGCCAGTTTATGTTCGGGTAAATGCAATGGCTGCTCTCAAAAACTGCTGGATTATCTTGATTTAGAGTTGCAGGACTGGGAAACCCGCCTGCATGCAGGTGAGCAGCCTGATTTTGGTGAAATCCAGCGGATAGCGAGAACCAGTAAGAAAATATATAAAGTAATGCAGAGCAATGGGCTGGTAGATGATCCGTAGTCAGCAGCTATTGATAAAATATAGCATGTACACCGGCAAAGTTGATAATATCGCCATCATTAAGTTTGACATGAAGGATCTTCTTACCATTAAGGAAGGTGCCATTTGAACTGCGCAGATCGGTTAAAAAACAATTGCCGTCATAGTTAACCCGTGCATGTTGATTGGACACCAGTGGGTTTTCAATGACAATATCATTATCTGCGCTGCGACCGATAGAGGAGCGCCCCGGTTTCAGGTCATAATCCTTATGTAGATTATTCTCTATTTGTATGCGGATAAAAGCCACGGTTATCCCTTTTTCTATTTAATACTTATTGTTAATGCGTCAATTTTGCTCCGCCATTAAGGTGGAGACATATTGTACTAAAATGCTGGTTGGATAAAAAAATATCATAAAGACTGTGAACCTGATTACAATTTTCGACTAATCAATTTGAAAAACAGCCTTGCCAGTAATTTGCTGGTCTTTTTCCAGTGCCAGCATTTCCAGATGGCTGGTATCAGGTATAGCAACGGATTTGTTGTTAATTGTTGCCCCAGCAAAAGAGCCTTCCTGTGCACCAGACATGGATAAATCACTGGTATCAGGCAGTTCAACAACAGCACCATCAGGACTTTCAGCTGACAGGGGTGTGTCATCCTGCCGGGCAACACTGAGTTCACTGATATCCGGTAATATGGCTGCTTTTACCTGAGTTGCAAATTCTTCCATACTGCCGCTATTGGCTTCACTCATGCTGAGCATACTTATATCCGGTAAATCCGCGGGTAATTTTTTTTCAGTAATTTCTGCTAAAGAACCACTCTGAGCAACGGACATTGTTAAATAACCGATATCAGGTATATCAATACTGTCATGCTGATTGTGTGCATCTGCATCTATTATATCTGATCCTGGCGGTGCCAGTTGTAAGTCATTTCCTGCATCACTCATCTGATTATCTTCAGCCTGCTCCTGTGTAGCTTCTGCTGATATTGTTTTAGATGAGTTGTAGTTTATCAATGAGCTCAAGCCGGGGCTTAAGGGCTTGCCTGGTGGCGGTGGACTACTGGGAATTGTTTTAGATTCAGTAATTTTTACAGCTTTAATCACTGCCCCGGCTTTTGTTACAATGGCCAGGTATTTTTTTGTGGCTGCAGAATCAAGATTTTTTTTGATGACAATGGTTTTGCCGGAAAAGAGAATTTCAGTTTTTGCTGCATTGGTTTTAAATAATCGTGAAATATTGTTTTTGACTTCTTCAAGCGATGCGCCGTCGACAATTTTTCCCTGAAAAATAAGATTATAGTGTGCCATAGCGATACCAGAAAATTAAAATAGTTTCGCTATCACTATAGCACACAATAATCCGTGTTATGGCAAGAACTTCATCACACTTTTGCTGCTATAGTATTAAAGATTGCTATTAACAAAATCCCAGTTGATCAGATTCCAGAATGCACCTACATACTCAGGGCGGGCATTACGGTAGTCAATATAATAAGCATGCTCCCAGACATCACAGGTCATTAATGGTGTTACACCATCAGTTAGCGGGCAGCCAGCATTGGAGGTTTTAACGATTTCAATGGCACCGGCGCTGTTTTTGACTAACCAGGTCCAGCCTGAACCAAAGTTGGTCACACAGGCAGCAGTAAATTCTTCTTTGAATTTGTCAAAAGAACCAAAGGTACTATTAATGGCTTCAGCAATGGCACCTGTCGGCTCACCACCACCATTAGGGCTCAGACAGTTCCAGTAAAACGTGTGATTCCATACCTGAGCAGCGTTATTAAAAATACCGCCGTCTGATTTTTCAATAATGGCTTCTAAAGACATATTTTCAAAATCAGTACCGGCAACCAGGTTATTCAGATTAACGACATAAGTGTTATGATGTTTGCCGTAATGAAACTCAAGAGTTTCTTCAGAGATATGAGGGGCCAGTGCATTTTTTTCATAAGGTAAAGCAGGTAGTTCAAAAGCCATGTTATTACTCCATTGGTGGTTTTTAGCTTAATAAGTAGATTTTCCATTAGTATATACGATTTAAAACAATAATAACAGAGTAAAATGGTTGGTTATTTGTTTTTTTTTGCTTTCCTGCTTTATCTGTTTGTTATTCAGGGTAAAATGATCTGCGTATGGAGCGGATAGAATGTCGAATATGGATGTCTTTCTGCTAAAATGAAGCATAATGCGTACTATGGGGTTGACCTGTTGTAAGGTACAGACCTCGGCTTTGATTATAATTAGGAATAGGGATTAATGAACAAAAAAAAATTACGACTCAAATTATTTTTGCCGATAGTCGTGCTGGGCATATCCGCTTGTGGCACTGTACGGGATACTACTGACTGGATTCCCGGTGTAGACAGTAATGAACAAGTAAGAATAGAAGAGCAAAAACAGTTGCGTGAACAGCTGGAGATGGAGCGTGAAGTGTATCGGGATAAAAATGCTTTTGCACCGATTTCTCGTACTGCATCAGAGGCAGATGCTCGAATTAGCGTGCATATCAGCGAAAAATATGCAACAGAAAAAAGTATCAAGCCTGAAGATATAGGCATTGAAGTTAATGCGTCAGTGGTTACCTTAACGGGTAATGTGATTGACAATAGCAATGCCATTAAGGCAATAGCAATTGCTAAAAGTACTGCCGGTGTATCACGGGTTATTTCAAAGCTAGTTGTTATTAAAGTGAGGAATAATAATAGTGCCGAGTAATCATTTAAAAAAGCGAGTTGGATGGCTGATGACTTTTGATGTCTGGCCAGCGTGGTGCGGGAAGTTCAATAGCTAAAAGTAAAACCCGATAGCAGTATGGAAAAAGGTTGAATTATGTGTGGTATTTGCGGTGATTATCATTTTGATGGTTCCAGGCCAAACCTGGATATTATGGATAATATGTTACACAAACTGGAACGTCGCGGGCCGGATAATAAAGGTGTTTTCCATGAGGGACCAGTAGCACTGGGCCATAGACGTTTGTCTATTATTGATTTATCAGACCGTTCGAATCAGCCAATGGTGGATAATGAGCTGCAATTGGCCCTGGTCTTTAATGGTACTATTTATAATTATCCGCAATTGCGTAAGGCGCTAATCAGCAAGGGCTATCGTTTCTTTTCTGATGGTGACTCTGAAGTGATTATCAAGGCGTATGCACATTGGGGAGAACAATGTGTTGAGCGTTTACATGGTATGTTTGCCTTTGCAGTCCTGGATCTGCGTGATTATAGCTTATTTCTTGCCCGTGATCGCCTGGGCATCAAGCCTTTATATTATAGCCTGGATGATAAGCGTTTTGTTTTTGCCTCAAATATGCAGGCATTACTGGCTGCAGGACATATTAATACGCAGATTAACCCTGTTGGCCTGCACCATCAATTGACCTTGCATGCGGTGATACCTGCACCGGATACCATTATTGAGGGAATAAAAAAACTAGCTCCGGGCACCAGCCTGAAAATTGATGTTAATGGTAGTATGCAATACCATCGCTACTGGCATCTCAAAGCCTGCCGTGACCCGCAAAAGGCGAACTGGAGTGAAGCAGACTGGAGTGAAGCGATTCATGACAGCTTAATGAGTGCGGTTAAAAAGCGGCTGACTGTGGCTGACGTACCTGTGGGCGTATTGCTTTCAGGAGGATTGGACTCAAGTTTACTGGTTGCCCTACTGGCGGAAGCCGGGGTGAATGATATTCGTACTTTCTCTATTGGCTTTAATGACATTGGCGATGAGCAAGGCAGCGAATTTGAATATAGTGACCAGGTGGTTGAGCGTTATAATACCCTTCATCACAAATACATGATTGCTAATGATGCGGTTTTACAGCGTTTGCCAGAAGCCATTACGCACATGGCTGAACCCATGGTTGGTCAGGATGCAGTGGCTTTTTATCTGCTTTCTGAACGTGTCTCTGAAGAAGTCAAGGTAGTGCAAAGTGGTCAGGGCGCTGATGAGGTGTTTGCCGGATATTTCTGGTATCCACAAATGCTCGCTGCTGCGCAGAATCGGGATAGACGCAAAAAAGACAGTGCGGTCGATTGTTTTGCCCCGTATTATTTTGATCGTTCCCATGAAGAATTTTTACAGTCGGTGCAACCACGTTATCATGGTCGTGATTATACCAGTGAGTTAGTCAATGATTTATTGACAGCACCCTATGCAGATAATTATTTAGATAAGGTGCTGCGCATGGATACCACCACGCTGATTGTTGATGATCCGGTGAAACGTGTTGATAATATGACTATGGCCTGGGGACTGGAAGCCCGGGTACCCTTTCTGGATCATCAATTAGTTGAATTAGCGGCACAAATGCCTGGACAATATAAAATTGGCCCACTTGGCGGGAAACATATTTTGAAAACGATTGCCCGGGGGAAAATACCGGATGCGGTTATTGACCGGCCTAAGGGTTATTTTCCCATGCCGGCATTGAAATATGTACGTGGAGAGTTTCTTGATATGATGCAAGATGTACTGAACTCTCAGCGTTGTCGCGAACGCGGTATTTTTGCGCCGGCTTATATTCAACGCTTATTAAAAAATCCTGAAGCAAATAGTAATATGACCCGTTTAAACGGTAGTAAACTCTGGCACATGGCGTTATTAGAAATGTGGTTGCAAACCCATATTCATTAATTTCAGCACGACTATCTCTTGAAATTAATAAAGCTTAACCCTATATTAGCCTTAACTTATTAAAATAGTCAACTTTTAACAAATGATGAGGCCTACCTATGGACGTTATGCAACGTATTGATGATGCTGTCAAAAGCAATCCTATTGTTATTTTTATGAAAGGCACGCCAAAGATGCCTTCCTGTGGTTTTTCTGCGCGTGCAGCAGAGGCACTGATAAATACCGGTGTTGAATTTTCTTACGTCAATGTTTTGACTGACCCGGAAATTTTTGAAAATCTGCCACGTTATGCTGACTGGCCTACATTTCCACAAATATACATTAACCATGAACTAACCGGTGGTGGTGATATTATTATTGAAATGTTTCAGAACGGGCAGCTTAAGAAAGTTTGTGAAGATGCTGTAGCAGCAGATAAGGCTTAGTTTTAAGGAATTAGAGTTACACTACTGAGGTAGTTTAACTCTAATTATTCATCGCCCTCTATTTGGGCTCATAAGAGAATTTTTGTCCGCTGACACTGGCCGCTGCCATTAAACCACCCTTAAATTCAGTAAAAATAGCGATGCCATTATCATATTTAGTTTGTGCTGCAACACCTGTTTTTGCCGCAACTGCAGATGCCTGAGCACCCAGTTCAAAGTTACCCTTAATAAAATTGTCATAATCGGCTTTTTTCTGAAAAAAGATAATTTCGCTATAGGCTTCTGCTCCCGCTTGCCAGCCCACGCTCACCTGAGTCATTTTAGTTATTCCGGTAATAACGCCTTGTTTATAAACCACACCCTTGCCATGTGCACCACCGACAATAAAACCGGCTTTGCCTATAGTGGGGAAAACCGCATAGCCATAAGCCTGTTTAAAAAAACTATCCAGTGATTTATCTTTTTTTGCATAATGTGCCAGCGTTTGATTGGCTTTTAATTCGGCATTAGCGTCCCATGCCCATAGCGTTGACTGGCTGAAAAGGAATGCACCCAATAAAGCAAGTGTTAAAAATTTCTTCATGTTAAATCCTTTATTTTATGTTTTATAGGTTGTTGTTGCATTGTCTTTCTAGCTATCACCAATGCGTTTAAACTCTGTATGATGGCAAACCGGGCAGGGAGGTATGCGCCCGGCTTTATGAAAATGTAATTCTTTGGCACATTTTTTACAAACCAGGGTGCCGATACTGGTGACTTCGCCGGTATGCCACTCATTGGCCATTTCTTCAAGATGATCGAGTTCCAGACGGGTTTTATCGGCCATATTAGCAAAAACTGAAAGTAGTTTTTCTTCAGTTTGTTGAAGATCAAAGTCCAGCCACTGCTGAAAGCTTTTGTTTTCCTGTTCCATTTTACTGGCGGCATCATGCAGATCACGTTTAACGTAGCGTGAAATCAGGTCAATTTCTTCCTTACTCCAGTCTTGTAGCTGGGCAAAAAATTCTTCAGCTTCTTTAACTCCGTTAATGATCATTGGACCCGTTGTCTCATCTGCTTTTTCGGTCCATTCTGAGAGTTTGTCTAACATGGTATTGTAGCCATTGACTAGTTTATCTGTGGCATCGCCAATGGTGTTTTTTTTATCCGTTTGCTGGCTCATAGATATATCCTTTGCAATTATGTTTTATAATTCTCTCGCTGTTAAGTATAGCTTAAATGCAATTACTTGAACAAAAATAAATGTTACAATTCGCTCTTTTATGCAAACTATGTATATATTGAGACCTAGGAAACAGAAGCAATGAGTCAGGCGTATAACCCTAAGCAAATTGAATGTGACGCGCAACAGTATTGGGCAGAAAACCGTTGTTTTAATGCCAGCGAAGATGAAACTAAAGAAAAATATTATTGCCTTTCCATGTTTCCCTATCCCAGTGGGCAATTACATATGGGACATGTGCGCAATTATTCAATTGGTGATGTGTTATCACGTTTTATGCGTATGCAGGGTAAAAATGTATTGCAACCCATGGGTTGGGATGCCTTTGGCCTACCGGCAGAAAATGCTGCGATGAAGCATAAAGTGGCACCGAGTCAATGGACGCGGGAAAATATCGCTTATATGCGTGAGCAATTAAAACGTCTGGGCTTTGGTTATGACTGGGAGCGTGAGGTGACCACTTGTGAGCCTGACTATTATCGCTGGGAACAATGGTTGTTTACCCGTTTATTTAAAAAGGGTGTGGTCTATAAAAAAAATGCTATCGTTAATTGGGACCCAGTTGATCAAACTGTATTGGCCAATGAGCAGGTTATCAATGGTCGCGGCTGGCGTTCTGATGCGCTGGTGGAACGCAAGGAAATTCCCCAGTGGTTTTTAAAAATTACCGATTATGCTGAACAATTATTGCAGGATCTGGATCAGCTCGAGGGCTGGCCAGAGCAGGTGCGTACCATGCAGCGCAACTGGATTGGCCGCTCAGAGGGTGCAGAAATCAGTTTTGCACTTGCCAGTTCAGACGAAACCATTAAAGTCTTTACTACCCGTGCAGATACACTGATGGGAGTGACCTATGTGGCCGTTGCCGCAGAACATCCATTAACACTGAAAATGGCGCAGCAGAATGATGATTTGCAGGCATTTATTGCAGAAGCAAAAGTGATGTCTACCGCTGAAGCCGATATGGAAACAATGGAAAAAAAAGGCATGGATACAGGCCTTAAAGCTATTCACCCTATCAGTGGTGAGCAGGTCCCGGTATTTACCGCTAATTTTGTGTTAATGGGCTATGGTGAAGGTGCGGTTATGTCTGTCCCGGCACATGACCAGCGAGACTATGAATTTGCCAAAAAATATGGCTTGCCGATAAAACAGGTGATTACGCCTGTAGATGACAGTCTCTGTGATTTAGCACAACAGGCATTTACTGATAAAGGTATATTGCTTAATTCCCAGGATTTTAATGGACTGAGTTCTCTTGAAGCACTGGACGCAATCCCTCAGGCACTGGAAAAAACAGCCAAAGGTAAGAAACGCATACAATATCGTTTACGCGACTGGGGAGTATCTCGACAGCGTTATTGGGGCACTCCTATCCCGATTATTAATTGCCCTGAGTGTGGTTCATTGCCGGTACCGGAAGAAGATTTGCCGGTCAAATTACCGGAAAATGTGGTGTTAACCGGGGCAGGTTCGCCAATTAAGTCAATGCCTGAGTTTTACCAATGTCCATGCCCGCAATGTGGTGCTGATGCAGAACGTGAAACGGATACCTTCGATACTTTTATGGAGTCATCCTGGTATTATGCACGTTATTGTTCACCGGGAAATGATAATGCCATGCTCGATGAACGTGCGAATTACTGGACGCCGGTGGATCAATATGTGGGTGGAATTGAACATGCCATTCTGCACCTGTTATATTCACGTTTTTTTCATAAATTAATGCGTGATGAGGGGCTGGTTAAAGGTGATGAGCCCTTTAAAAACTTGCTGACTCAGGGCATGGTGCTTAAAGATGGTGCAAAAATGTCCAAGTCCAAGGGTAATACCGTGGATCCCCAGGGAATTATTGACCAATATGGTGCTGATACGGCACGTTTATTTATGATGTATGCCGCGCCACCGGAACAATCTCTGGAATGGTCGGATAGTGGTGTTGAGGGACAGTTTAAATATCTTAAACGTTTATGGAAAACAGTGACGGAACACATTGAAAAAGGGAATGTGACTACCCTCGATGTGGCGCAACTGGATAGGGATGGTAAAAAATTACGTCACAAACTGCATCAGACAATTAGTTCGGTAAGCGATGATATTGGTCGTCGCCATACTTTTAATACCGCTATTGCCAAAGTGCGTGAACTGTTTAATATGATGGAAAAAATGTCTGATTCCCTGGAACAATCTGAGCAGGGGCGTGCACTTAAACAGGATGTGCTGGAGCATGTATTATTGATGTTGTCACCGATTGTGCCGCATATCACTCATCAATTATGGCAGTTGTTGGGGCATGATACCGCGATAATTGATGAATTATGGCCGGAAGTGGATTCTTCAGCATTAGTTGAGGACTCTGTGCTGTATATTGTGCAGGTTAATGGTAAATTGCGTGATAAGCTGGAAGTGGCTGTTGATACGGATAAGCAGAGCATTGAGCAACAGGCACTGGCAACAGCTGGAGCCCTGCGAAATATCGAGGGAAAGACCGTGCGTAAAGTCATTGTCGTGCCGGGAAAACTGGTTAATATTGTTGCTAATTAGGATAGTTGATGAAACAAATAAATAGGGTTCAATACCATGGAAAATTGCTGGGCTTTGTCGTACTGTTCAGTCTCATCCTGACGGGCTGTGGTTTTCATTTACGCGGTGATATTGTCCTGCCTGCACTCTATGAACGCGTACAGGTAGTTGCTCGAGGCCATTCTGATGTAGGCCGTGCATTATCCACTGCACTGCAAAATACGGGTAGTAAAATTGTTTCTTCACCTCAGGCAGCGACCGCAGTGGTTACTGTTTTATCTCGTGGGACACAACGTAGAGCATTAAATATTGCCAGTAAACAGATCCGTGAATATGAGTTGCAGCTGGACATTACTTTTGTGGTACAAAAAAGTGATGGTAGTCAGCTTGCACAGCCGCAAACGGTGAGTGTGGTGCGTAATTTTCAAAATGATCCCAATAATGTACTGGGTAAGGATAATGAGGAACAAATTATTCGCAGAGAAATGTTACAGCCAGCCATTATTCAGGTATTACGGCGTATGAAGGCCATTGCCCGATAAATGTGCTTTAATCATTTAACTTATTATGCAGATTAGACCTGAACAGCTTAGAAGTGCACTTAAGGCAAAACTGCAGTCTGTTTATATGGTTTGTGGCGATGAACCGCTGCAACATCGTGAAGCGCTTGATATGCTGCGTAAAGCTGCGCTTTATTACGGCTATGAAGAGCGAGAGAGCTATCGGGCAGATGCACAATTTAACTGGGGGCTGCTGCATAATGCCGCGAATGAACTGTCATTATTTGCGGCTAAAAAAGTTATTGAAATACAGATGCCTACAGGTAAGCCCAGTGATAAGGGACAGGCACTGATTGAATATTGTCAGCATTTACCTGAAGATAATTTATTGTTGATTATTGCTAATAAGATTGAAGCGGCAACAAAAAAAAGTAAATGGTATAAGGCTGTTGATGCAGTAGCAGGTATTATTACTGTCTGGCCAATTGAAGGTGAACAGTTGAATCGCTGGCTGCAGCGTCGATTGCAAATGAAGGGGCTGAATTTATCGCCGGCATCATTGCAATTAATTAATGAGCGCACAGAAGGCAATTTGCTGGCAGCGGATCAGGAAATTGAGAAACTCAGTTTGCTGTACCCGCTGGTAGCAGAGCAAGCGCCCATTCAGGTCAATGATGAACAAGTTGCAGAGGCAGTGTTTGATAGTGCCCGTTATAATTTATTTAGCTTATTTGATTGTGCCTTATCAGGTGATTTAAAACGCGCATCACGGATGTTGACGGGTTTGCAGCACGAAGGCCAGTCAATTATATTAATACTTTCTTTATTTGCTAAAGAAGTGCGTATGCTGGCGAAAATGTCGGCCATTTTATATACACCGGGTAAACAGCAAACGCTTGATGTGGCGATGCAGGCTGTGTATATTTTTCCTAAACGCAAGCCCTTAATTGGCAAAACTTTACGTCGTCATGGCACTGAGCATTGGCAGCTTTTATTACAACAATTACTGATAGTAGATAAGATGTCCAAAGGCATGCAGGCAGGTGACCCCTGGCAAATGATGCAATTAATATTGTCCAGTGTCGCGGATAAAAGCTATTTATCAGTTCCGGACTCCTTAATAAAGACTTAATGTGGAATAAACAATGGATATTAAACAATATATGACCGAAATAGGTCAAAAAGCGCGCCAGGCATCCAGAGTACTGGTTCGAGCAAACAGCAACAAAAAAAATAAAGCCTTATTGGCGATTGCAGATTTATTAGCATCATCAATGCCCGCTCTATTAGCAGAAAATGCCAAAGATCTTGCTACGGGCAAAGAAAAGGGTCTGGATGATGCTTTGCTTGATCGTCTGGCCTTAAACGAAGAGCGTATTTTGGCTATGGCTGAAGGCCTGCGCCAGATTGCCACATTAGCCGATCCAGTGGGCGAAATATCGGATATGAACTATCAGCCCTCAGGACTGCAGATTGGTAAAATGCGGGTCCCTCTTGGTGTTATTGGCATTATTTATGAATCACGTCCTAATGTTACCGCAGATGCTGCAGCGCTTTGTTTGAAATCAGGTAATGCCGCTATTTTACGCGGTGGTTCAGAAGCTATTCATTCTAATCAGGCGATTGCTGCGTGTATCAAGCAAGGGCTGCAGCAGGCGGATTTGCCTGTTGATGTAGTACAGGTGATTGAAACCACTGATAGAGCAGCAGTGGGTGAGTTAATTACTATGCAGGACTACGTTGATGTCATTGTCCCCCGTGGTGGTAAAAGCCTGATTAAACGTATTAGTGGTCATTCCAGGGTTCCGGTGATCAAGCATCTTAATGGTATTTGTCATGTTTATATTGATGATAAGGCTGATCGGCAAAAAGCGATTGATATTGCTTATAATGCGAAAACACATCGCTATGGCGTATGCAATGCCATGGAGACCTTATTAATTCATCAGGCTGTGGCTGCAGATATTTTGCCTGAGCTGGCTCAAATGTATATCGATAAGGGTGTGGAGCTGCGTTGCTGTGAGCATAGCTTCGCACTGCTCAGCGCTGTTTCAGTGCTTGAGGCCAGTGCTGAAGACTGGGATACAGAATATCTGGCGCCAATACTGTCGATTCGGATAGTGGCTGATATGGATGATGCCATTGAGCATATTTTTGCCCATAGTTCCGGTCATACAGAAGCCATTATTACCGAAGATTTTAGTCGTGCCCGACGCTTTCTGGCTGAAGTTGATTCCAGCTCGGTAATGGTTAATGCATCGACACGTTTTGCTGATGGTTTTGAATATGGTTTAGGCGCTGAAATTGGCATCAGTACGGATAAAATACATGTGCGTGGTCCGGTGGGGTTACAAGGTTTAACCTCACAAAAATATATTGTGCTGGGTGATGGGCATATTCGGGAGTAGACTGTTGACGATGTGGCTGCTAGCCAGAGCTGTATACGGGGTCATGAATAATGTTGATTACCGCTTAAGAGAATCTGCTGATGGCATCAATATTTAAATCGCCGATAGGTATTTATGGCGGTACCTTTGATCCTGTTCACTATGGTCATTTAAGACCTAATCTGGAATTATGTGAACGACTGGGTCTGGAACATGTTCGTTTTATTCCGGCTTTTCTGCCACCGCATAAAGATAAGCCGCAGACACCGGCTGATTATCGTTTGCAGATGGTGGCTCAGGCAATAAAAAATGAAGCACGTTTTGTGCTTGATGATCGGGAGATAAAACGTGGTGGTGCATCTTATACTCTGGATACACTGAAAAGTCTGCGTCGTGATTATCCACAAAATCCCTTATGCTTATTAATGGGTATGGATGCTTTTAAGGGGCTTGACCGTTGGTATCACTGGCAGGAAATACTCGATTATGCTCATATTGTAGTGAGTCAGCGACCAGGCAGTGATTTTCATTTGCCACAGAGCTGGCCGCAAGTGATTAAACAATTTTATCAGCAGCATCAGGCTGAGCGGCAGCCTATTGGACAGACTTTATGCGGCACCATTCGTCTGGAAGCAGTGACGCAATTAGAAATTTCAGCTACGGATATTCGTCAGCGTTTAAAAAATCAGCAATCAATCCGTTTTTTAATGCCTGAAAGCGTTATAAATCTGATAAAATACCACCATCTCTACAGCTAATACAGTGGATAGAGCCAATTAACGCAGATAAAAAGGTACCCATTTTTAATGAATATTGAGCAATTGAAAGCGCTGGCATTAAATGCAGTGGAAGATGTTAAAGCATTTGATGTCAATGTTGTTGATGTCAAGGGACGCAGCAGTGTCACTGATGTGCTGGTGTTTGCCAGTGGCCGCTCTGACAGGCAGGTAAAATCAATAGCCAATAATGTGGTTTTAGAAGCGAAAAAAGCGGGTATTCCACCGCTGGGTATTGAAGGTTTAAATACCGGTGACTGGGTGTTGGTTGATCTGGGTGATGTGGTTGTTCATGTGATGTTGCCACAGGTTAGGGATTATTACGGTATTGAACGTATGTGGGATGTTGATGATCCTGATTATGATGATGGCTCTGAATAATTTGATGAGTATGAGCCGGTGAATATTTATCTCCTGGCAGTCGGCAACAAAATGCCTGACTGGGTTATTCAGGGCTATCAGGAATATGCCAAGCGCCTCAATAGTGATTGTCAGCTTAAGCTCATAGAGATACCCCCCGGTAAACGTGGCAAAAATGCTGACCTGCAACGCATTAAAAATGTTGAAGGCGATAAAATTCTTGCCGCCATTCCCAAGTCCTGTCTGGTTATTGCTCTGGAGGTTAACGGTAAATCCTGGAGCACAGAGCAGCTTTGCAGTCAAATGAACCAATGGCTGCATGGTGGTCAGGATGTGGCACTATTAATTGGCGGGCCTGAGGGGTTGAGTGCAGACTGTATTGCCAGAGCAGATGTCAAATGGTCATTATCACCCCTAACATTACCCCATCCATTAGTGCGGGTTTTATTAAGTGAACAATTGTATCGGGCTTATTCCATCCTGAAAAATCACCCCTATCATCGCTAATGATTTATCTGGCCTCGCACTCGCCCCGGCGCAAGGAACTTCTGCAGCAGATGGGAGTCACATTCAAGGTTATTGATCAGTTTGTCGATGAAAATTTTCATAAAAATGAGTCAGCTGAACAGTATGTCAGTCGTCTGGCGCTGGAAAAAGCCCATGACGGCCTGAGCCGACAGACCCATCAGTACATACCCGTTTTAGGTTCGGATACCGCCATAGTACACAATGGCATGATCTTGGGGAAACCACAAAATAAAGAACACGCAGTGGCTATGCTCCTGAATTTGTCCGCTCAGACTCATCGGGTAATGACTGCCGTTGCAATTACAAATAATAAACAGACAGAGCAGATAATATCGACAACTGAAGTCACCTTTACAAAATTATCAGTAGTGGATTGTGAGCGCTACTGGGCAACAGGTGAGCCTGTTGATAAAGCTGGTAGTTATGCTATACAGGGTAAAGGAGCTTTGTTTATTGAAAAAATAAATGGCAGTTATTCTGGTGTTATGGGCTTGCCAATATTTGAAACAAAATGTCTATTAGAGAAATTTTCAATTGAGCTGAGTTAAAATTTAGCATGGCTTTAGGTGCATAGGTATTTTACCTATGTGCATCTTTTAAAAGAATAAGATAAAAAATATGAGTGACGAGCTGTTAATCAATGTAACACCACAGGAAACCCGAGTAGCCAAAATTGAAAATGGCATGCTACAGGAAGTGGTTATTGAACGCGCATGTAAACGTGGTCTGGTAGGCAATATTTATCGGGGGAAGGTGTGCCGGGTGTTACCCGGTATGCAGGCTGCTTTCTTGGATATTGGCCTGCAGCGTACAGCCTTTTTACATCTGTCTGATATTATTATTGATGAGGACAAAAAAAATAATGTTCAGGAACTGAGTATTGCGGATGTTTTACGTGATGGTCAGGAAATTCTCGTCCAGGTTGTTAAGGATCCGATGGGAACAAAGGGAGCCCGATTAACGACCCATATTACTATTCCTGCACGCTATCTGGTTTATATGCCGAACTCCAGTCATATTGGTGTTTCTCAAAAGCTTGAAAGTGAGGAAGAACGCGAACGTTTAAAAGAGCTTATAAAAAAAGCATTACCCGAGTTTAATGGCGGTGGATATATTATTCGTACTGTAGCAGAAGGTATTTCAGAAAAAGCGGTGCATGCAGATATGGTCTTTTTGCAAAAATTATGGTTATCAATTCAGGAAAATAATAAATCAACTAATACCATTAACATGGTCTACGAAGATCTGCCTCTGGCGATGAGAGTGATGCGTGATATAGCGGATACTAATATTGATGCAATACGTATTGATTCGCGTGAAACTTTTAATAAAGTTATTAAGTTTGCCAATAAGTTTATTCCTGAACTTGCTCCCGGGATCGAATATTATCCTGGTGAGCGTCCTATATTTGATTTGTATGGTGTTGAGGATGAAATACAAAAAGCCTTACAAGCCAAAATAAAATTAAAATCCGGGGGATATTTAATTATTGATCAAACTGAAGCAATGACCACTGTTGATATTAATACCGGCGGCTATGTAGGTAATCGTAATCTTGAAGAAACCATTTTTAAAACAAATCTTGAAGCTACCCAGGCTATTGTCAGGCAATTACGTTAAGAAACCTGGGTGGTATTATTATCATTGATTTTATTGATATGAAAGATATCGAACATAAGCGTCAGGTTTTGCGTATGTTTGAGAAAGCACTGGAACGTGATCATGCCAAAACCTGTATCACAGAAGTATCAAATCTAGGCCTGATTGAAATGACCCGTAAACGTACACGCGAAAGTCTTGAGCATATCTTATGTGAAGCCTGTCCTGTATGTGATGGTAAAGGCACAGTAAAAACAGTAGAAACAGTAGCATTTGAAATATTCAGGGAAATTATTCGTGAAGCACGGCAGTTTGATACTGAAAAATTATTGGTTTTAACATCGCAAAAAGTAGGGGATTATTTGATGGATGAGGAATCATCCTCTATTGCTGAACTAGAAGAATTTATGCAACGTACCATTCAATTGCAAATTGATAATGAATATCATCAAGAACAATATGATGTTGTACCAATGTAACCTTGTGTGTTTTTAAAATGGAAACTCATGTTTGATAAACTATCACCATCAGCAGATGACTATCATGAAACAGAAGTATAAGCCAATACTTTCGCGCTAAAAGAAAACTATTCAATGAATCTATTCAATAAAATTATTTTATTTGTCTTCTACTTTCATCGTAAACTTTTAATAAGTATTTTGCTTATTGCTTCACTGATAATTTTATTATTTCGCGGCTTTTCACTTTATCTGGAAAAAAACCCACAATATCTACAAAGTATCATAGAAGAAAGCCTTCATGGTGAGGTGACATTTGAGAAAATTTATATTGATACGAATATTATTTTTCCTACAATTTCCATGAAAAATTTTATATTTGACAACGGTAGTAATGAAAATAAACAGATAGTTTTCTCTTATGCAAGTGTTCGTATTAATACTTTATTATCCCTGATTAATCTAGATATAAAAGTAGATACATTTTCTATAAAAGGTGAAAAAATTGTTTTACATCGAAATAAAAAAGGGGAAATGTTTGTTGCGGGATTTAAATTAGAAGCGCAAAAGAAAAGCAATATAAAGCCGAATGTCAATATCAGAGACTATATTGAGTTATTTAATCAGACAAATTTTATATTAGTGGATAGTGAAATTTATTTTGTTGATGAAATGAATATTTTTCCATCGGTGTTAATTAGTGATATTAACTTTAAAATGGAGAATAATTTATCTCATCATAAAATATCACTTTCAGTCAAACTGACAGAATTTGATACAAAAATAGATTTGTGCTTTGACCTCACGGGTAATATCGATCAGCCTGATAGCTGGGATGGAAAAGTTTATGCTGCAATTGATAATCTAAATAATCAAGCACTATTACATTATGTAAAAAAAGATATTATACAGATCGAGCAGATACAAATAGATGAAACTAATCTGAATACAAAAATATGGACAACAATTGAGAAAGGTAATTTACAATCAGTTTATGGACTGCTTGAGATTAAGGATACTTTATTAAGCCGTTTAAATAGTGACAGGAAAATTAAGTTAGATAATATTTATACCAATTTTAAATTAGCAAAAAAAACAACGATGGGCTTAGCGGAAAATTCGAAAAAAAAATTAAGCTGGAATCTCAACTTATTTAACTTAAATGCAAATATAAATAATGAAAAAATATTAGGGAAATACATTGATATAAAATTGTATCAAAATGAATTAATGACAACATCAGAAATTCAGTTTTTTCTTGATGACCTGGCTATAAATGAAATCTCACAACTTATCACTTTCTTTTTACCAAATGATATTAACAGTAAGCTTTATAAAAAATTAAAACCCAGAGCTAAACTGAAAAACATTCTTGCTACAGTGTCTTTTAATACCCGGCAGATGCCTATGAAAATTGAACATTATCAGGTACAACTGGATGTTAATCAGTTTGGTATTAATTCTTTTTATTCATTACCAAAAATCAGAAACTTTTCAACGCGGATTATTTTTAATGAATTAATGGGTCGAGCCTATATTGATAGTCATGATATGAAACTTTATGTGAAGTCTTTGTTTCGTGAGCCCTGGCCCATAACAAAGTTAGCCGGTGAGTTTTTTTGGCAATATGAGACTGAAGGGATGGTTTTTGGAGCGAAAAAACTGACATTAACAAACCCGCACCTCAATGCCAGTGCAGATGTAAACTTCTGGTTATCACAGGATACTCAGATTTTTATGGATCTGAGTGGCTTTTATTCTGATGCTAATGTTCAATATGTACCTTATTATTTGCCCACAAAAATAATGAGTCAGGGACTGGTTGACTGGCTTGATCATGCGTTTATTTCTGGATTGGGAACTGATGGCGGTGTCGTTTTCAGAGGTGAACTGGCTGATTTCCCCTATACTGATCAAAGCGGCACTATGGATATAGTGTTTAATACTAAGGATGTTGAACTTGACTATATGCAGGGCTGGCCATTACTGACTCATATAAATTCTCAAATTCAGTTTACCGAAAAAGGTATGGCTGTTGAGTCTACCTATAGTAAACTTTTTAATTCATTTTCAACCAATCTTAATGCTAGAATTAGTAGTTATATGGAGTCAAACTTTGAATTGGCTGGCGATATTCATACGAATGTTGCTGATAGTTTATTGTATTTAAAGAAAAGTAAATTAGCTTCAAATGATGTACTGACTATATTAGATGCTAAGGGTAACCTTTCACTTAATTTAAATATTAAAATACCTCTTGACTCAGGTATTGCAGATAGTAAAGTCCTGATTAAACTTAAAGACACTCAATATTTTCCTCCAGGTTTTGAGCATAAAAAAGGTCTTGTTGATAAGATTAATGGTGAGATCCTTGTCCATAATAACTCAGTAAATTCAAAAAAACTAACAGCGAGAATTATGGGCAGTAAGGCTCAGGTAGTGATAAAAACTGCAAAACAAAGAACCAGTAAAAGTGATGACCCTAATGTCAGTGTTGCGATTAATAGCAGAATTTCTATTAATCAACTGGAAAAATTTAATTTGCTACCGGAAAAATCATTATTTCTTAAACAATATTTATCGGGGTCACCGTTAATAAAATCGATTATTAATTTACCAAATGAGCAACGTGGTTTAAGCGTGAATATCCGTAGTGATTTGAAAAGTTTAACATCGACTTTACCCGGCCCCTATAATAAAAGTGTGCAACAATCAGTTGATCTTAATTTTGATTTTAGGGAGAAAAAAACAGCGGGGATCTCTACAGCTCAAGCTCAACTTGATATAAGCCTGGGTGAAATTCTATCTTTAGCATTATCTATTGATGCTTCAAACGATAATTTTAGCCTGCAAAAAGGCGCTATTGTATTTAATGGTGGGCAGGCTCAATTGCCACAGAAAAATGTATTGCATCTCAGTGGTAGTATTAATGAATTACCTGTTGAACAATGGAAAAATGTTTTTTCGGATTACAATGCTTCATCATACAATGCAAAAGAAAACCCTGATAAAACTAATAGTAACTTACCAATAGCCATTGAATTAGCTCTGAATAAACTTGTTTTTCCAGCCATTAATTTTTCACATGAAGGCCCGGTTGTTGTGGCAAAGAATGTTAGAAAAGATAATAAAAATAGCAATAATGTTAATGAGTTGAAAAATTTTCCTTTAATTAACGGCACAATAGATAAGCTGAAATTGGGCAAGCTTGATTTAGGACGTTTTTCTATCAGCTCAAGTCGTATAGATAACAACATTATATTTGACCAATTTACTCTGGAGGGTAATTTACTTTCTTTTAAAGGCAAGGGAAAATGGCAATCATGGAATGGATATCCTGATGTTGACTTTTCCGGTGTGAGTAAGATTGCATCAATGGAAAAGTTACTGTCAGCTATGGGCTATGATGAATTAGTTCGTGATGGTCAAGTTGATTTGTCAGGCTACGTACACTGGATTGGTGATCTGAGTGACTTTAATCTTACCGATATAGAAGCGAATATTACTCTTGATGTCAGCAATGGCACATGGTTGGAAGGAAAGCCTGGAACGGCAGGGCGTTTATTAGGTTTATTAAATATGAATGCTCTGGTTCGTCGCCTGTCCTTTGATTTTACCGATGTCTCTAAAGATGGTTTTGAATTTGATAAAATAATGGGCAAACTGCGGATTAATAATGGTCTGATTTATAGTAATGATATAGAAGTTTTTTCACCAAGTGCAAAAATTATTATTAATGGTAATACCAGTCTGATCACTGAAAAAATTAATCAGCAGGTAACTGTAATCCCAGAAATATCTGCCAGCTTACCATTGGCTGGAGCTGCTGTTGCTGGACCTGCGGGAGCAGCGGTTGTGTGGCTAGGACAAAAAATTATTGGTGATCAACTTAATAAAGTAACAGCACTGCATTATACTATTACAGGTGACTGGGAAACACCTATTGTTAAACGGGACAAGCAAAATTTATTGAGCAATAAAAAACCACCAGTGATTTTGCCTGAACACGAGTAATCGTTATATTTAATGTTAAAAATAACAATTTTGAGACTCAGCTTAGGATTTACTATTTCACTTGAATTTTTCCTATTAATCGTTGACACTATAATACCTTAAGTTGATTAAGTAATAGAACTTGTTGAGTTGTTTAACAGTTTTTTATTTGATTTTTTTTTAGCCTTTACCAATAAATAAAATATTAGAGAGAAAATGGCAAAAGTAGCAGCAATTCAAATGGCTTCCGGGCCTAATGTCAGTGCTAATTTAAGTGAAGCCAAACGATTAATTGCAGATGCAGTTAAACAGGGAGCTGAATTGATAGTACTGCCGGAAAATTTTGCCCATATGGGAATGTTGGAAAGTGACATTTTGACTGTTGCAGAAGATTATCTGTCTGCGGTAGAGCAAAGTGAGAATATTAAAGCGCCTATTCAAAATTTTTTATCTTCGGTTGCCAGAGAAGAAAATGTCTGGATTCTTGGCGGTACGATTCCGATCAAAAGCAATTGTATTACTGGTACGGGTGAAGGTAAAAAAATTCAATCAGCATGTATACTCTATAATGCTGATGGTCATGCCGTTGCCCGTTATGATAAAATACATCTGTTTGATATTGATTTTGGTGAACAGGATGGGGCATATAATGAATCAGCATTTACTGATGCCGGCAATAAGGTTGTAGTGGTTGATACACCCTTCGGTAAGCTGGGTATAGCCATTTGTTATGACCTGCGTTTTCCAGAATTATTTCGTGATATGGTAACTCAGGGTGTTGAGATCCTGGGATTGGTATCTTCTTTCACGGCAACGACAGGTAAGGCCCACTGGGAAGTGCTTAATCGGGCACGTGCTATTGAGAATTTATGTTTTGTTGTTTCATCGGCACAGGGTGGTTATCATGTAAATGGCCGTGAAACGCATGGTGATAGTATGATCATTGATCCCTGGGGGGGCGTCATTGATCGCTTGCCAAGGGGTTCCGGTTTTGCCCTTGCAGACATAGACACTGAAATTCTACAGCAGACAAGAAAAAAGTTTCCAGTATTGAAACACATTAAATTGCCTTGTCATTTGCAAAAAGAGAAAACTTGCTGAGTGTTATTATCAATAAAAATGGGTAATTTTATTGTCGTTATGGGCTCTTAATATTTGAGTCAAAGACTTTTTATCTATTGTTGAGGACTCTTAACCTGTTGAGGACTCTTAACTTGTTGAGGACTCTTAACCCGTTGAAGACTCTTAACTTGTTGAGGACTCTTAACCCGTTGAAGACTCTTAACTTGTTGAGGACTCTTAACCCGTTGAAGACTCTTTATCTAAGGGGATATAAGCTCTTTTAGATATTTGAATAGTTGCCGGGCGCTTTTAGCTGGCTTGTCTTGTGTGTGTTCTTTTTTGGCATTTCTTAATAGTTGTCTAAGGCGCTTGCGTTCAAAATTGCTATGTTCAGTGAGCAGAGCTTCAATGGCGGGCTCACCTTCAGCCAGGAGACGATCACGCCATTGTTCAAGCTGGTGAAAATGGCTATTGGCTACTTCAATTGGATGCTGATAACGCTCTAGCTGCAAGCGAATAGCATCAGCATCAACATGACGCATGAGCTTGCCAATAAGTTGTAGCTGCCGGCGATGGCCACTATGGCTGCGGATGGTCTGGGCGAGCAGAATAGCATCCAGTAATTTTTCATCCAGAGAAAACTTTTCCAAAGTACTTTTAGATAATTTTAGTAATTGTACTCCGAGCTTTTGCAGTGCTTCTACATCGCGCTTTGCCTGAGATTTACTGATATAATGTTCATCTTCTTCAGCCATTGCATCCTGCTCTATTTTTTGCCTGGCTTTGCCCCAGGGCTTATGAGGTGAATTTTTAGCTGCCATAAGTTGCCATTTTGTTTAAATTAAATTGTTGCGGACATATAAAATGAGTCATACCCATAATACCCCATCACAGCATGTTTTGTTGCTGCAGCAACTCTATAAAAAGTGTGATTTAAGTGATTTAGATTTTAACACAACAGAAGACTTACCGGAATTAGAAGAAATTATTGGTCAGAATCGAGCCTTAAGTGCTATTGATTTTGGTATGGAGATGGATCACAAGGGATACAATCTGTTTATATTGGGTTCTGAGGGGATAGGAAAAACAGCACTGATAAGAAAATTATTAAAAAAACATTATGTCAATCATAAAAAAATATTTGACTGGTGTTATGTTAATAATTTTGAATATCCACAACACCCACGATTTTTAAAATTACCAGCAGGCACGGCTAAAGTACTCAGTGAGACAATGGAAAAACTGGTCAAATTAATTTCCACACTGATCACTGCTGCCTTTCAAAGTAATGAATATGCAGCCCAGGTAACGGCTATTGAGAGTGATATTAATGAACGTGGTGATAAAGCGCTCAGTGATTTAATCGAGCAAGCCAGGGATAAACAGGTGGCTGTTATTCGTACGCCGAGCGGCTATACCCTGTCAGCTATTATTGACGGGGCAATTACTAATCTGAGTGATTTTAAAAAGCTGGGTAAAAAGGTACAGAAAGATTTTAATGCACGTATTGATTCCTACCAGCTGAAATTGCAGGAAACGCTGGCAGAAGTCCCTGTCTGGGAGCAGGATGGCAAGGAACAACTGGATGCACTGGATAAGGATATTGTGACGCAGCTGGTTGACTCTGCCATGGAAGATTTATTTAAAGAATACAATGACTTTGAACAGGTCATGAATTATCTCAGTGATGTGAAAGATGATATTATTAATCATCTGGACGAATTTTATGAGGAAGATATACATTCTAAAGAAAATGGTCAGAAACGTAAGCACATCAGTAAAACTGCAAGTTTCCATCGATATCTGGTGAATGTACTGGTCGATAATTCTGAATCAGATGATATGCCTATTATTTTTGAAGATAATCCTACCTATTCAAATTTGATAGGCCGTATTGAACATCTGGCCTATTATAATCCCCGTGAAGGTGAACATAATAAAACCGATAATGCATTGGGCCTGGGTAATTTACTGACAGCGTTTACGCTTATCAAACCGGGAGCGTTACATCGTGCTAACGATGGTTACTTATTAATTGATGCGGAAAAAATCCTGGTTAATCCTTATGCCTGGGAAGGGCTTAAACGAGCTTTAAAATCATCTAATATCACTATTGAGCCATTAGATGAGCTGCATAGTTTTTCTCGAAACCTGACCCTGGAACCAGATTCTATTCCCTTAAAGATAAAAATTGTACTTATAGGCGACCGGCAAATTTACCATTTACTCAAAGATAATGATTCTGAATTTAATAAGTTGTTTAAAGTGAATGTTGATTTTTCTGAAGAAATGCCGCGTAGTGAAATAATGACACATAAATATGCACGTTTAATTGCTAATGTGCAGCGTCAGGAAAAAGTACGGCCGATTGAACGCCCGGCGATTGAACGAATTATTGAACATAGTTCCAGACTGGTTGACCATGGCGAGAAAATATCCTTACATATGGGGGATTTGCGTGATCTGATTCTGGAAGCTGGTTTTTATAATCGCCAGCGCGATAGTCAAAAGGACAAGGCCAATAAATGCAGCACGATTAATCTTGATGATGTTAATTCAGCAATAAAAGCACGTATTTATCGTATGGATCAATACCGTGATAGTCTTTATGAAGAGATCATTAAGGGTACCGTACTAATCGATACGTCGAATAAAAAAATAGGGCAGGTCAATGCCCTGTCGGTATTGCAAGTGGGTGACTTTGCTTTTGGCCAGCCATCCAGGATTACTGCTACCGTTAGAGTTGGCGATGGACATATTGTTGATATTGAACGCGAAGTTGATTTAGGTGGTGATATTCATAGTAAAGGGGTGATGATTTTATCCTCTTATCTGGGCCATCATTATGCGAAAAAACGTTTGTTATCATTAGATGCTAATCTGACTTTTGAACAATCCTATGGTCAGGTGGATGGTGATAGTGCTTCGGTGGCTGAACTCTGTGCTTTGCTGTCAGCGGTCTCGGAAATTCCGGTCAAGCAATGTATGGCTTTAACAGGTTCGGTTAATCAATTAGGTGAAGTACAGGCGATTGGTGGTGTGAATGAAAAAATAGAAGGCTTTTTTGATATTTGTTATCTACGTGGTCTGACGGGTAAACAAGGAGTGATTATACCTGCCAGTAATGTGGTTAACCTGATGCTTAAACAGGAAGTCCTGGATGCTGTTACAGCACAACAATTTACTATTTATAGTATTGAGCATGTGGATGATGCTTTAAGTCTGTTAATGGGTATGGAGGCGGGAAAAATTAATCAGCAGGGAAAATATCCAACGAATACTATTAACCATAAAATACAGCTTAATCTGGAAAAATATTCATCGCTAAAACATAGTGAGCAACATAAGCATGATAAGGATCCGGTTGATGTGGAAAAAGAATAATGTCAGCAGATAAACAACTACCCAGGGTATCACTCTATGTGGATGTACAAAATATTTATTATACCACCAGAGACAACTTTCGCTGTCATTTTGATTATAATGCTTTCTGGGCGATGGCAACCAAAGGTCGGCAGCTTGTTAATGCTTATGCTTATGCTATTCATCGAGCGGATGAAAAGCAAATTCAATTTCAAAATATTCTTCGGGCAATTGGTTTTACGGTAAAGTTAAAGCCTTATATTCAACGTAGTGACGGCTCTGCCAAGGGTGACTGGGATGTCGGTATCACTTTAGATGTAATGGAAGGGGCTGAGCAATCAGATGTTATTGTTTTGGCATCGGGTGATGGTGATTTTGCTATGCTGTTAGAACGGGCCCGTGAGCGCCACCAGGTAAGCAGTGAAGTGTATGGTGTTGCTTCTTTAACGGCTCAGTCATTAATTCAATCAGCCGATAAATTTATTGCAATTGAAAATGATCTGCTATTGAGATAATTTCTGCATAAATAAAAAAAACCTCAATAAATTTAAATTTATTGAGGTTTTTTTTACTTACGAATATTACTTTGTAAGAGCTTACTGAGGCTGAACTTGAACCGCCTGAGGGCCTTTAGGGCTCTGCTCGATTTCAAAGTTAACACTTTGGCCTTCATTAAGGGTCTTAAAGCCTTCGCCGACAATTGCGCGAAAATGTACAAAAACATCATCACCACCATCATCAGGTTTGATGAAGCCGAAGCCTTTTGATTCGTTAAACCATTTTACTGTACCAGTACTCATTATATAAATCCTAAAACTAACTAATTATAAATATTACATTGTGCTTATTAACGTGGCGAATTCAGAGATGTGATAAAATGCTTTAAAAATCTAAGAAAGACAACTAGAGCCAATGTGGACAGGCAAACTATAACCTATTTTTAAAAAAATTCCAAAGATATTTTAAAAAAAAAGGCTTTTTTTTTAAATATGCAAAGAAAGTGATTAAATTTGCAGTTATTTGCACAAAAAATAATCACTTTTCCAGATTATAAACGGAGTAATATCAAGATGAACTCAATATCGACTAAGTTTTATTGCTCTGCTAATGCTTTTTCCATGCGTTCGAGTTTATGCCAGCGATTAATAATACGGCAGAATAATTCGGCTGTCTGCTCAGTATCATATTTAGCAGAATGGGCACTATCATCGTCCCATTCCATTCCGGAAGCCTGAGCAGCACGGGAAAGAACAGTCTGACCATAGGCCAGGCCACCCAGGGTGGCGGTGTCAAAAGTACTAAATTTATGAAATGGATTTTGCTTGATCTGATTGCGTTCAATAGCAGCATTAATAAAATTCAGATCAAAGGTTGGATTGTGTCCTACCAGAATTGCCCGGGAACAGCCGGTTGCTTTAAGCTCACTGCGAATAGGCTGAAAAATCTCCTTTAGCACATAATCTTCGGCTTTGTTCATGCGAAATGGATTGTATGGGTTAATACCGGTAAATTTAAGTGCGGAGGCATCCAGATTTGCGCCTTTAAAGGGCTCAACGTTATAGGCATAGGTTTCACAGCAAATTAAATCCCCGTTTTCATCCATGCGTAATAAGGTTGCAGCCACTTCAAGCAAGGCATCTGTTTTATGGTTGAAACCTGCTGTTTCAACATCAACGACAACGGGTAAAAAACCACGAAACCGTGCCGCTATACCGGTTACAGGAATTTCTTCTTTGATTTTTTTCTTGCTTCTTGCCATATAACTTCTTTAAATTAGCTGAATGTAGGTTATGAATGTCGGATGTTCTAAGTCAGTACTTTCCAGTGAATGTTCTGACCTGCTCTTAGTGGAATGATAACATCATCGCCAAAGGGATAAAAATCGGGAACAGTCCATGTTTCTTTTTGCAGAGTGATTTTATCACTATTTGTCTCAAGACCATAAAATAATGGGCCATTGAGACTAGAAAAAGCTTCCAGTTGTTCCAGTGCTCCGGCATTGTCAAAGGCTTCTGCATAAAGTTCAATGGCCGCGAAGGCAGTAAACATACCGGCACAACCGCAGGCTGTTTCTTTATTCTTTTGCTGGTGAGGTGCACTATCGGTGCCCATAAAAAATTTCTTACTAGCAGAAATGGCAGCGTTTATTAATGCCTGGCGATGGCTATCACGTTTTAGTACCGGTAAACAATAATGATGAGGCTTAATACCACCGACCAGCATGTCATTACGGTTCATCAGCAAATGATGAGCGGTAATAGTCGCTGCGATATAGTCTGAACTACTCATGACAAAGTCAACGGCATCTGCTGTCGTAATATGTTCAAAAACAATTTTTAATTGTGGAAAATCATCTGCCAGAGGTATGAGTTTTTGTTCAATGAATTGTTTTTCCCGATCAAAAATATCCACCCTGGAGTCAGTCACTTCGCCATGTATCAATAGCGGCAAGCCCAATTGCTGCATCTTTTCCAGAGTAGGATAACATTTTTTGATATCGGTTACTCCGGCTGTAGAATTTGTTGTAGCCCCTGCAGGATAGAGTTTAACAGCAGTAATAATCTTACTGTCAAAGGCCTTTTGTATTTCCTCTGGTGTTGTATTATCAGTTAAATACAGGGTCATGAGAGGTTGAAATGTTGATGACTTGCCCAGTGCATTAAGGATATTATCTCGATAAACCCGGGCTTGCTCAGTAGTGGTGATGGCCGGTGTCAGGTTGGGCATAATAATAGCACGACCACATTGTCGGGCAGTAAAATGAATGACTGAACGCATTCCGGCACCATCACGGACATGTAAATGCCAGTCATCAGGTTTAATAATGCTTATATGGGAAATAGTATTTCGACTCATAGTCATCTGCCTGCTTATTTAATGCGTTGATATAACTGCCGTGCTTTTTCTTTTTCCATATAATCGTCATCGCTATTAATAATTTTAGCTAAGATGTCTCGGGCTTTTTGCAACTGGTTTTTTTTATGATAACTCAGGGCTAAATGATACTGAATATCTTTGTCATCAGGGCGTTTTTCGGCTGCTTGCTTGAGTAATTTAAGGCTCTGCTCATATTGTCCGTTGAGTAATAGAAAATAGCCATAGCTATCCATAATAGCCGCTGATTCTGGTGCATACTCATGGGCGGATTGAGCCAAACGCAGTGCTTCTTTAATATCGCTATCCTGTTTTATCCAGGCTAAATTATTCAGAGTAACAATGTGTTTTGGATTTAAAGTTAAAATTTTGAGGTAATATTTTTCAGCTTGAGGTAATTGATTTTTTTCATGGTAAAGCGAAGCCAGCTTAAATAAATTATTGATTTCATTAGGCTGTTGAGATACCGCTTTAGATAATAGTTGTATAGCCTGATCCGATTGTTTTAATATTAATAACATGTCGATAATAGCTGAAAATATTTTTTTATCAGGCTGTTTCTTATATACAGACTGGTAAATAGATAAGGCTTGCTGATAGTCTTTCTGACTGCGATTGATGTCGGCCTCTAATAATTTACCAGTATTACTGTCAGGAAATTTTTCCTGCATTTCTTTGGCCACATTGATGGCAGCTGAATATTTCCCCTGTCTGACCAACAGGTGGGATTTGAACGTGTAGAGAGCAAAATTATCTGCTTCAATAGCCAGTGCATCATCAACCAAAGGTAGAGCTTCTGCTAATCTATCACTATCCTGAGCAATGATACGGGCGAGTAAGATGCGGTGTTTAATATCTTTTTTATCAAACGTAATAATACTTTTAAGTGTTCTTTCGGAGCGTTCTTGCTGTTTATTGAGTAATTGTGCACGTGCTAGAAAAGAACGTATAGCAGTATTATTGGCATGTTGTTGATCAAGTTTTTCTGCCAGTGAGAGCACTTTTTCTGGCTGATTTTTCAGCTCATACCACTGACTTAACAGACCGGCAATAGTCAGGGTTGATGAAATATTATCCTTACTTAGTTCCAGAGCATCTAAAAAATGCTGTTCTGCAATATCAGCATGACCTTGTTTTTCTGCAATAGCAGCTAGCCCAAGATGGGCTTTAAGTGTTTTGGGCTTAATTTTAATAACCTGTTGAAAATTTTTCTGTGCCTCTGTCCAGTCGGCTTGCAAAGCATAGACACGAGCCAGCCCCATATGTGCAGGAATATCTTGAGGGTCTTTTTTGATAATGTTGTTATACTGGTTGATGGCCTCTGCAGAGTTTCCCTGCAATTGTGCGACCAGAGCTTTCAGATTTAAAAGTTTACTGTCATCAGGCGATTGCTGTAGCAATTGCTGGATTTTGTTATTAGCTGATTGATAATCTTTTTGCTTAATATAAGAAATAACAAGCAAATAATTAGTTTGAATTTGTCCATCGCTATTTTGCTGTGCCGCTAATTGTTCAAGTTCATTGATGGCATCATTAAAATCACCAGTATTAAATTGTACGGCGATTAAACGCTTGCTGATATCCTGGTTATCCGGTGCCAGTGATTGTGCTTTTGTTAAGAGCTCAATCCCTTTTTTGTTGTCTCCCTGCTGGATATAACTACTGCCCAGTGTCATTAATAATAATGGACTCTTGTGCAATTTATCGGTTGCTATACCTTCTAAAATCAATATGCTTTGTCTGGGTTTGTTTTGTGCCAGATAGACATTGGCAAGTAAATTTTGTGCTTTTAAATTACCCGGATTGGTACTGCAATAAATGGTTAAATACTCTTCAGCCTGATTGTATTGCTGCAGAGCAAAATTGGCTGCACCGAGGATAAAAGCGGCAGGCATGTGCTTGGGACGGACATTGACTACTCGTTGTGCGGCTTCTTGTGCACCCTTGTAATCTTTTTGAGAAAGAAGAATTTGAGCTTTAATAAAGTTTGCCTGAGGATGATCCTTCACACGTTGTAAAATAAGTTTAAGATCAGCCATCGCAGCACTATTATCTTTTAATATGGCCAGCGTTGTTGCGCGCTGCAGACGCAGTGATAAATCATTAGGGCTTTTCTTAACCAGTTGGTTATATATTATTAATGCATTTTCTGATTGCTGGTTAATATTAGCCAGTTTTGCTTTGCTTTGCAGGGCTGCAGAATTATCTTTATCGATAGTTAATGCCTTATCTATCAACTGGCTGGCCAGAGGTAAATCCTGCTCCATGACGGCCAAATTGGCCAGACCGTTAAAAGCCATAGGGTTGGGCTGAATGGTATTGGCCTGCTCAAATAAAGCTTTAGCATCTGCCAGATGTCTGAGCGCCAGATGGGCATTGCCGAGATAACTAAGGCGCTTAATTTCCTCCTGTTTATCTGTTAGAGGCTTTTTTAGAACGGTTAAAAGTTTTTTGTTTTTTGCTGATGCCTGGAGAATCTCAGCATAGCGAAATAACATGTCGGTATTATTGGGTTCCAGATCGTGAGCTCGACCCAGTTCTTTTAAACTTGAATTCAATTTTCCTGTGTGCAGATAAACACTGCCAAGCAGAAAGCGGGCCTGGGCATCTTTGGGGGTTGCTTTAAGTTGATTTTTTAAATGAATAATTGCCGTGGAATAGTCTTTTTTGGCGATAGCCTGTTCTGCATCCTGCATGGTATTGGCAAATATTAATGCTGAATACGCCAGATTTAAACTGGCTAGGATACTGATAAAAATAAGTTTATTTTTCATTGTGAATATTCCCTGAGTCAAACAGCAACATTGTTTTGTACATTGTTTTAATCTTAGACCACTATAGCATATTGTGCATAAGGCTTATGAATTTCAGAGAAAAAATTTTGACTTGGAAGTCAGAAGTTGCAGGTCAGCTACAGGAGAGTACAGCAGGCCAGATTTAATACAGAACAGGGATAGCTAAGCGCTGTTCCTGTTCTTCTGGAATTCATGCTATGGATGCTTGTGGTGTGAATATTGGTTTTATTTTGTGATACGCCTTCTACGGGCTATCAGTCCGACCAGCCCAAGCTCGAACAACAATGTGCTCATTGGTTCAGCAACAGCCACTGCCTGAAAATTATCCAAAGCCCAGACGGCATCATTAGTATCATTGGAATAGGCACCATAATGCACTAACTGACTGCCACTATTCCAGGTGCCGGCACCACCATTAATATTACTAATTGAATCAGTGCCGCTAAAAATATACAGACCAATGCTGCTATAGTGACTGAGTACCTGGCTTAATGTCTCTGTGCCGGCAGCAGCATTTGGCCAACGGAAGAAATTATCAATATCCAGTTCAATTGAGTGGCTTTCCCAACCGGCGAGCATATTAATATTGATGCTATTAGCCTGATTTGAGACAAACATATTATAGCTGCCATCGCCCATATCATGAGAAATGACCCAGCGCGCATAAACATTGCCATCATCACCGCCGGAACCACTGGCCAGAGTCTGCCAGTTATTGCTGCTGAAAATATCAGTCTGTAAACGTGTACCGTTTAGATCGCCTAAAAAATTGCTGCTGCTATAGCCCATCCAGTAAGCACGCTGATTAACACCTCGAGCGGTCTGATATATATTGCCATTTGGGTGTCCGGCAGTGGCCCGCCAATCGGCTGATGAATTGCTGTAAAGAGTATCGAAAGCAGAGCCTGCCGGGCGGCCGACAAAAGCCTGCTGCCATCCCTGCTCATTACTATCATAATAAAAAGGTAATGCATAGGCATAGCCACTGATAAACAGCAGGCAAAATGCAATGGTGTTAAAAAAAAGTGTCTTGTTCTTCATTTTATATCCCTTACAATTTAGTTTTTTGAGTTTATTTTTTTCTGGAAGGCAAGCAAGCTTTATTCCAAAAAAATAAAATCATCTATAAAATAACGGCTTATGGTTTTTAAATCTGTTCTGGTCAATGCTTTATTCTTAACGTGTAAAAAAAGATGACAGCTGAAATATAAACCCTCAGGACATAAAAAACTTTATTGTTCACCACCGAGTATTGCTATTAGTCGAGGAATAAAACGGGCGAGTTCACCACTCATGATGCTGAAATCAGCATCAAATAGTGCTGCCGCATCTTCGGCACCATCATTGGCTGCCTGTTCGACTAATTCATCAGAAAATTTGACACGTTTAATGGCCAAATCATCCTGAAGAATAAAATCCATAGTATCATTCCAGTTAAGGGCTAGTTTGGTGACTTCTTTACCACTATCAAGATGCATCTGAATTTCATCGCTGCTCAGATCCTGACGTTTGCAACGTAATATGGCACCATCGCTATCACTCTCCTGTAGCTCACATTCATCCCTGATAAGAAAGTCGTCTTTTAATTCAGAACCTTTGAGCCAAAGGGTCATCAGTTGAGTGGCCAAAATCTTAGTTTTTAGCGGTACAACGGGTAAACTGCCCAGACTTTGCCTCAATAATTCAATCAGTTCTTCTGCCTTGTTACTACTGGATGCATCAACGACCAGATACTGATTTTTTTGATCGAGGTAGGCATAGCTTCGTTTAGAGCGGCTAAAAGCTTTGGGTAATAAATCCAGAATGACTTCATCTTTAAGACTTTGTTTATATTTGCCTACCGGACGGCGTCCTGTTTCTGCCTGTAATGCATCCAGTTTTTCATTTAAGGCATCGTTGATAACGCTGCTGGGCAGAATTTTTTCTTCCTGACGCAGACAAAGCATTGTTGTTTTGGCTATGCTGTGGCTCAGTTGTTGACTAGTGTTATCACTGAGCACGGGAACCCAGCCTAGAGAGGATGCCTGTGCACTGCTACAGGGCTGAAATGATTTTTCACTCAGGTGTTTTTCTAGTTGCTCTGCATCTATGGAAAAAGGTTTGCTAAAGCGGTAGATTTTCAGGTTTTTAAACCACATAGTTTATTTTCCAGCCGGTTAATAAAGTAAAATAATTTGCCAGCAATCTTGCTGAATGATGTTATAAATTATGGATAACACTGGTGACAACACCCCATATGTGCAAATTTTCTTCTGGGCCGATATCGATAGGATTAAAGTCGTCGTTTTCGGGCATTAAACGAATTTCACCCTGTTTTTTATAGAGACGTTTAACCGTTAATTCATCGTCAACAGCGGCAATAACAATTTTTCCATGCCGGGCTTCAAGCACTCGATCAACAATTAATATATCATCGGGATGGATTCCGGCATTGATCATTGAATACCCGGTGACCCGGACAAAGAAAGTTGCTGCGGGATCATTGATCAAATATTCACCTAAATCAATCATTCCTTCAATATAATCATCAGTCGGTGCCGGGCAGCCTGCGGCAACCTTACCACCATAAAGTGGTAACTTAAAACCACCCGCATGAGCATACTCAAGAATACGTTCTACCATGCTTTCAGGCACCCGGATTGCCTTAGTTGCTTCGGAAAATTTACCGCTTCCTTTAGGCCGGCCGGCGCCGCTGCGTTTTCCACCTCTGGGCATGTTTTTCTCCTGACATCAAATGTTGATTAAATAGAATAGTGTACTTTTATCAATATGTCTAATAATATTTATCAGGGAAATATTATCTATATTGCTTGTCTATGGATTTTTTATATGTAATACAGGATAATGCGCAACAAATTGTATTCGCCGGCATGCCGTTGCCTGTTAAGGGTAAAGAAGGGCTATTGATAGTTCAAATGATATCTGCTAATGAGCATGCTGAGTTACCCGATTAATATCAACTTCAGGAAAACACTTTGATATCAACAGCAAACCTTACTATTCAATTTGGTGCCAAGCCATTATTCGAAAATGTCTCTGTTAAATTTGGCGATGATAATCGCTATGGCCTTATCGGTGCTAATGGCTGTGGAAAGTCCACCTTTATGAAAATCTTAGGGGGTGATCTTGATGCGACCAATGGCACTGTAACAATTTCTGCTGATGAACGAGTGGGTAAGCTGCGCCAGGATCAATTTGCCTATGAGCAATATAGTGTTATTGACACAGTGATTATGGGGCATGAGGAACTGTGGCAGGTTAAAGAAGAGCGTGACCAGATTTATGCTAAGGTTGAAATGAGTGAAGATGATGGTATGCGGGTTGCTGATCTGGAAGTTCAGTATGGTGAAATGGATGGCTATACGGCAGAATCAAGAGCGGGCGAATTACTTATTGGTGTTGGTATACCGGTCGAGCAGCACTTTGGTCCTATGTCGGCTATTGCCCCAGGGTTTAAACTACGAGTGTTATTGGCACAGGTACTATTCTCAGATCCGGATATTATGCTGCTTGATGAGCCAACTAATAACCTGGATATTAATACCATTCGCTGGCTGGAAGACGTGCTCAATGAACGCAATTGTACCATGATCATTATTTCTCATGATCGACACTTTCTTAATAGTGTCTGTACCCATATGGCAGATCTGGACTATGGCTCAATTAATATCTATCCGGGTAATTATGATGAATACATGCTGGCGGCCACTCAGGCGCGTGAGCGCCAGCTGCAGTCCAATGAAAAAAAGAAAAGCGAACAGGCCGAATTACAGAAATTTGTCGAACGTTTTTCGGCCAATGCGTCAAAGGCTAAACAGGCAACTTCACGGCGCAAGCGTCTGGAAAAAATTCAACTGGATGATATTAAAGTTTCATCAAGAAAAAACCCGTTTATTCGTTTTGAACAGGATAAAAAGCTCTACCGTAATGCCTTTGAAGTAGAAAATTTGAGCAATGGCTATGATGAAATTTTATTCAACAATCTGGATATGCTGGTGGAAGTGGGTGAGCGAGTCGCGATTATTGGTGCCAACGGTATTGGTAAGACAACTTTGCTGCGTACATTTATTCACGATCTGGAAGCGAAAAGTGGTCGTGTAAAGTTTTCAGAAAATGCCAATATTGGTTATTATCCACAGGAGCATATTGATGAATTTGCTGCTGAAATGAGTCTGTTTGACTGGATGGATCAATGGGGTCAGGAAAACGATGATGATCAGGTGATTCGCGGTATCTTAGGCCGCCTGCTGTTTTCTCGTGATGATACCAATAAGTCAGTCAAAGTACTTTCTGGTGGTGAGATGGGACGTATGGTTTACGGTAAGTTGATGTTGGAAAAACCCAATATTATGTTTATGGATGAGCCGACCAATCATATGGATATGGAATCTATAGAATCACTGAATATGGCACTTGAAACTTATCAGGGAACACTGATTTTTGTCAGTCATGATCGGGAGTTCGTCTCTTCTCTGGCTAATCGTATTGTGGAAATAAAGGATGGCATGATTATCGATTTTAAAGGCAGTTATGATGAATATTTAGCCAGCCAGGGTGTAACAGAATAATTAATAAGGCACTGCTCTTTACGTGAATTAACTGTGCTTTTTTCATCTTGTTTTTTTCGTGAGTAAATGTTGCTATGGAATATTGGCAGATTTTATTATTAGTGTTAGTTGGTGTATTTGCCGGTTGGATTAATGTGATGGCTGGTGGCGGTTCCTTGCTTACAATTCCTACTATGCTGTTTATGGATATTCCAGCCCCTGTTGCTAACGGCACTAATCGTATTGCTATAGTGGTGCAGAATATCACTGCAGTATATGCATTCTTTCGTAACGGTTTCCATGATTTAAAATTGAGTGCCAGCTTATCTTTGGCAGCATCTTTGGGAGCAATAGGCGGTGCTTGGCTGGGTGTGTCTTTACACGGTGTCTGGTTCAATCGCATGCTTGCGCTGGTGATGATTGCCGTTATTATCCTTATGCTGACAGAAAAAAAACCAGTGGCTGTTAAGGATGAAAATCAACCGGTAAAAAATATTTTTAGTGGCCATATACTGATGATTTTTGCCGGCTTCTGGGGAGGGATGGTACAGGTTGGTGTTGGTTTTATTCTAATGCCCATTTTACATTCGGTTATGGGTTTTGACCTGGTTCGGGTGAATATGTACAAGGTCGCCATTATTCTCAGTTTTAATATTGTTGCCCTGATTATTTTCTCTTCACAACTGGAACTTATCTGGTGGGCGGGTCTGGGACTGGCTGTGGGCAATTCAATTGGCGGCTGGTACGGTGTTCATAGTTCCATTCACAAAGGTGAAACCTGGATAAAAATGGTGCTCTATCTGGTACTATCATGCTTTATTATTAAATTATTATTTTTTTGATGTGAATAGATGGTGGATAAAATACATCTAACAATGGAATAAAATATGGAATTTGCCAAACAAATTGTGCGTCTGATGTTACGCATCCTGTTTCGTGTTGAAGTCGAGGGCATGGAGCATTATCATCAGGCAGGTCAACGTGTGATGATAGTGGCAAATCATACATCATTGCTTGATGGCGTGTTGTTAACGGTGTTACTTCCTGATCGACTGACCTTTGCTATTAATACCCAAATGGCAAAAAAATGGTGGGTGCGTCCTTTTGCTCGTATCGTCAATTTCTTTCCTATGGATCCGGTTAATCCACTGTCCATCAAATCATTTATCAAGGATCTTGAGCAAGACAAACGCTCGGTTATCTTTCCTGAAGGGCGTATTACAGTAACCGGCACACTGATGAAAATTTATGATGGTCCGGGCATGATTGCTTTAAAGTCAGGGGCAATGGTGTTGCCTATACGTATTGATGGAGCACAATTGACTTTCTTTACCCACCTTAAGGGAATTGAACGCCGTCAGTTTTTTCCAAAAATAAAACTGACCATTCTGGCACCGCAAAAAATTGAATTAGAGCATGTAATTGCCGGTCGTTCAAGGCGTGTTGAAGCAGGCAAAATATTAAAAAAAATCATGCTTAACATGATTTATGCTACCACCAATAGCAATATGACATTGATGGATAAATTATTAAATGCACGTGATATTCATGGTGCTGAGCAAGTGGTACTTGATGATATTAATCGTCAGCCACTCAGTTACCGGCAGATATTATTACAAAGTAGTTTATTGTCTCAAATGATGTGTAAACAGACCAATACACATGAAGTCGTTGGTTTATTATTACCCAATGCAAGCATAACCATGCTTAGTTTTTTTGCTCTGCAAAGTATTGTGCGAGTGCCGGCCATGCTTAATTATGCAACTGGTAACAGCTTATTATTATCGGCCTTGCAAACGGCTCAGATCAGCACTGTTTACAGCTCAAGGCGATTTATTCAACTCAATAAAATGGAAGCCTTAGTCGCTCATATAGAGCGACAGGTTAAGTTGATTTATATTGAAGATTTACTGCACACGGCAAATTGGAAAAATAAATTCTATAGTATCCTTTGTAGCCAGATGCCAGGTTTTTTTTATGCCCGTCAATGGCTGTCTGTAAAGCCTGATGATGCAGCTGTGGTACTATTTACTTCGGGTTCAGAAGGCCGACCAAAAGCAGTGTTGTTATCACATAAAAATATTATCAGTAATAGCATTCAGTTAGGCACAAAAATTGATTTTAATAAGAATGATATTATTCTCAACGCACTGCCTTTGTATCATTCTTTTGGTTTAAACACTGCGACCCTGGTCTCGCTGCTTAATGGTATGAAAGTATTTTTGTATCCATCGCCCTTACATTATCGGATTATCCCGGAAGTGGCCTATGATATTAATGCTACGATGCTGTTTGCGACCAATACCTTTTTAAAAGGCTATGCAAAATTTGCTCATAATTATGACTTTTACAGTATTCGTTATGTGCTGGCCGGTGCTGAGGCGGTGCAGCAGGAAACCCGGGACATTTATGCAGAAAAATTTGGTTTAAGGATCCTTGAAGGCTATGGTGCGACTGAAACCAGTCCGGTAATATCGATTAATACGGCTATAGAATATAAAAGTGGTAGCGTGGGTACACTGCTGCCGGGTATGGACTATCGAATTAAACCAGTGTCAGGTATTGAACAAGGTGGTCAGTTATTTGTAGCGGGGCCGAATGTGATGAAAGGATATTTCACCAATGAACAACCGGGTGTACTTGACCCACCCCGTTCAGAGTTTGGCGATGGCTGGTATGATACCGGTGATATTGTCGATATTGATGAGGATGGTTTTCTTTTTATTAAGGGCAGAATAAAACGCTTTGCCAAGATTGGCGGTGAAATGGTGTCCTTATCTATGGTGGAACAATTAATATCTCAATGCTGGCGGGATGAGCAGCATGCCGTACTGAGCATTGCCGATCATGTTAAGGGTGAACAGCTGGTCTTGTTGACGACTCGAGATAATACTCAAAGAAAAGCACTGCGGGTTTTTTTCAAAGAACATGCTTATAGTGAATTATACATTCCCAAAAAAATCATCAGTATAGATAAGTTGCCCTTATCCGGCAGTGGCAAAATGGATTATCAGCAGGCAAAAGCAATTGCTATGCAGGGATCGGCTAATTTGCCAGAGCAATAATTTCCAGTGCATCGCGTGCTGATTCCCTGATTTCTTCCTGAGGATCATTTAACAGGCTTTTTAAAGCATCAATAGCTTCAGGACTTTCGCTTAAACCCAGATAATAACTGGCATCATTGCGGACACTGGCTTGGCTGTTACTGAGTAAACCAATTAATAACGGGACAATAGCCTGAATAGCCTCCTGTCCCTGAAATTCTTCAAAAATAGCACCAATACCAATTTTGGCCCCCAGCGGAGTTTCTTTATTGCTCAGCATATCCGGCAGGTGCCTGAATAATTCCGGTTCTTTTTTTAGCAAGCGGGTAACTTTATCAAGCTTGCCAGTGCTCAGCAGCTCATTAAAATAATGCTGCATACCAGTTTCACTTTGTGCCCGCTGAATCCACTGTTGTAATTCTCCCTTGCTGTGAGCACCACTCAGTTCAAACGGTCCTATCTTTATCCAGGGTACAGAACGAACAGCATATTGCTGTGCTTTTTCCGGCATTATTGCCATATTGGTGATTTCCAGCTGTGCGATGTCACCGGCTTTGATTAATTCAGATAAGGTCTGTAAAACTGCAGAGCAGTGGGGACACCCTGGGGCAATAAATAAGATAACGCTAAGCATAGTCTGATAATTTCCTCGGTACGAAAATAGTACCCCGGCGCTAGACTGACCGGGATTGATGGACTTTGTTTTATTCCAGATGAAGTCGTTTGGCGACAAAATCAATATCCTTATCACCACGGCCACTGAGATTAATTAAGATCCGCTGATCTTTATCCAGTGTGGCGGCAAGTTTCATTGCATAGGCAACTGCATGGGCGCTTTCCAGTGCCGGAATAATACCCTCTTCACGAGACAGTTCCATAAATGCATCCAGACATTCTTTATCAGTTGCGGTTTCATATTGAACCCGTTCAATATCTTTTAAATAGCAATGCTGAGGGCCTACACCGGGATAATCCAGTCCTGAGGCAATCGAGTAAACAGGCAAAGGCTCACCTTCGCTGTCCTGTAATAAATAGCAGCTGAAACCATGGATAACTCCGGGCGAGCCTTTGCTCATAGTGGCAGCATGATCGACTGTGTCCAGGCCCCTGCCGGAAGGTTCCACGCCAATCATCTGTACCTTGTCATCATCTAAAAATGCAGTAAAAAGCCCTATGGCATTACTGCCGCCGCCGACACAGGCAATCAGATAATCCGGTAACACCTGCTTCATAGACAGGAACTGCTCCCGTGCTTCAGTACCGACAATGGCTTGAAAATCGCGTACCATCATCGGAAAAGGATGAGGACCCACTACCGAACCAATGGCATAAAGAGAGTTTACAGGATCTTGAAGATAGGCTTCAAAAGCGCTGTCGACAGCGTCTTTTAAAGTGCGAGTGCCACGACTGACGGGGATCAGATCAGCGCCTAATATTTTCATACGGATGACATTAGGGTGCTCTTTCTCCACATCAATTTCGCCCATATGAATTTCACATTTAATGCCGACTAGTGAACAGGCAGTAGCCAGAGCAACGCCGTGCTGACCGGCACCGGTTTCAGCCAGTACCTTGGTCTTGCCCATATGTTTAGCCAGCAGTGCTTCACCCAGACAATGGTTTATTTTATGTGCGCCGGTATGATTTAAATCTTCACGCTTTAAAAAAATCTGAGCGCCGCCACATTTTTCTGAGAGGTTTTTGGCATGATAAATTGGACTGGGGCGACCAACAAAATGGGTCATTAAATCAGCCAACTCATTTTTAAAGTCATCAGTATCTTTGATTTCCAGATAGGCATCATTGATACCGTCCATAATGTCTTTGAGCTCAGGAGGTAATTGCTGACCTCCATAGTCACCAAAAAAACCATTATCATCAGGCATGGGAAGAAAATTTTCATTGCTCATAGTGAGGAACCTTTATTGAAATATTATTTTATTATTAGGCGTAGCAAAATGCATAAAGTAACATATTGCCATAAAATGGCCTATACTGGAACACTGATTAATAATAAATAAGGTAAGGATTTTATGCCCTCAGCTGATGAAAAATATCAATTATTAAAGGCCATCATTGATAAAGAGTTAGGGGAAATCGCAGAAGAAATGAGCACGCTTGATAATTCTGATATTAACTCAGTGATAAAATTTCATATTAAACATGGTATTCGGGATGCTGAAGAGCGACAGGCTGACAATGAACCCAGTGAACTGGAAGTCCCTTATGGTACTTCGGCACAATTAACACAGAGTATGAATACTGTTTTACTGGAACTGGAAGTCCTCTTGCAATATTTTTATCAGGCATGTTATTTTGGCACTACAGAAGAACAGAGCAAATATAAAAAATCCATTCTGGCTCTGCTTGATGCCTAGCATATTAGGACAAGATTTTAACTGAGGAAATGATTATTAATATTGTCAGATTATCCGTCAATTATTTTATTTTGTTGAGCTGCCTGAGTTTATGTTACCCGATTTTTGCTATTGCTAGTACCGGTGAATCCACTAAATTGCAGGCAAAACTGCTGCAGGCATATCAAAAAAAGGGCGCAGACTATCAGCCACGCACTGAACATTTTACTGCTGATGGTAAGGCAAAATATACCAATCGTCTGATCCTTGAAGAATCACCCTATCTTATTCAGCATGCCCATAATCCGGTGAACTGGTATGCCTGGGGAGAAGAGGCTTTTGCTCAGGCAAAACGTGAAAATAAACCCATTTTTCTATCTATTGGTTATTCCACCTGTCACTGGTGTCATGTGATGGAACGTGAAAGTTTTGATAATGAAAAAATTGCACAATACTTAAACAAACATTTTATTGCCATTAAGGTTGATCGGGAAAGACGCCCTGATGTAGATAAAATTTATATGACGGCGCTGATGATGGTCAAAGGCAGCGGTGGCTGGCCCATGTCATCGGTATTAACTCCAGAGGGCAAACCATTTTTCTCCGGCACCTATTATCCCGCAGAGCAATTTATACAGGTGCTGGAGCAGGCTAATAAACTGTGGCAGAAAGAAGAAGCACAATTACGCATTATTGCTGATAAGATCACTCTGGCAGTACAAAATCGTCAGCGCAGTCTGAAACAGGCTGAACATATTGGCAAGGAACGTATTCAGATTGCCGTGATCACTTTATTAAATCGCTATGATGAACTGCAGGGCGGTTTTTCACAGGCGCCCAAGTTTCCTAATGAAACCTATCTGTTTTTATTATTGGATAGCGCCATAAGAGAGCAGGATAAAGAAGTTTTAGCGGCCTTGACACTGACCATGAACAGGATGGCTCAGGGTGGGATTTATGATCAGGTCGGCGGCGGTTTTCACCGCTATGCAACTGATAATGACTGGCTGGTACCACATTTTGAAAAAATGCTATACAACCAGGCACATCTGGCCAGGGCCTATTTGCAATTATTTCAAATCACTCATAAGCGGGCTCATCAGCGGGTAGTCAGACAGACACTGGATTATGTTCTGCGCGATATGCGTGCACCTGAGCAAGGCTTTTATTCGGCCAGTGATGCCGATAGTGAAGCTCAGGAAGGTAAATTTTTTCTCTGGACAAGTAATGAAATCAAACAGACACTGAACCCGGCTTTGGCTCGCCTGGCAATAGCTTTGTTTGCCATCACTAAAGCAGGTAACTTTAGTGATGACCCGCATACGGGTGCTTTACCACAGGGTGAGGGCGGCACGAATATTTTAAATCTGCCCGGCTCAATTGATGACTTTGCCCGGTTGAACAAACTGGATACCGATAAACTTTATCGTGATGTGGATCGTATCAGAGACAGCTTATACCAGAAACGTCAACAACGCATTGCCCCGGCCATAGACAAAAAAATAGTCACCGCCTGGAATGCCATGATGATAACGACTCTGGCTCGAGCCGGTAAAGAATTTTATGAAGAGAAGTATATTGATGCTGCTAAACGGGCAGGGGATTATCTCTGGCAAACACATCATTTTGATAGTGCTCCGACAACACAGTCTGGTCTGTGGCGCGCCAGCCTGAATGGCCAGGCATCAGTCGCTGCCACTCAGGCGGATTATGCCTATCTGGCTCAGGCTTATCTGGCTCTGTTTGATGTTACAGAAAATAAAAAATGGCTGTCACGTGCACAGCAGTTAGCAACAGAAATGATCAGCCGCTTCTGGGATAAACAAGAGGGTTCTTTCTTTATGAGTACAGCACCCGGGCAGCATAATCAGGTGCCGTTGTTTGATCGCCCTAAAGATATTTATGACGGAGCGATTCCGGCGGCTAATGCTGTGGCTTTAGAAGTCCTGGCACAATTGTATTATCGTACCGGTAAAGAAGTCTATTATGCAAAAGCAATGGCTCTGATTGCCTCACTCTCCTCAATTATTAAAACATCCCCGGCCGCTTTTTCATATTTTTTAATGGCGGTAAATCAATTAAATTTTGGTGAGATCGGCGACATACAATATGCTGCTAAAGGTCATGTGCGTGTGGAAAAAATAAATCTGCCGATAGCAAAAACAGCACAAAAGAACGGCCACAAACAGCATATAAAAACCGAACTGCTTATTAGCATTGATAAGGGCTGGCATATTAATAGCCGTTATCCTAAAGATGAAGAACTGATTGCTACTGCAGTGGCACTTAAACAGCAAGACGGGCAGTCTGCTGCTTCGGGCTGGAAAATAGTACAGGCTGAATATCCTCAGGGCGAAGAAGTTAAACTGCAGTTTAATGAGCAGCCCTTATCTGTTTATCAGGACTCAGTATCAATTAAATTGACCCTTGAGGCAGAGCAATCCTCAGCCTTTGCACTTCCTCTGCGCCTCGCTTTTCAGGCCTGTAGTGATAAGGTTTGTCTGGCACCGGAAAGCAAGACTTTTTATTTGTTTCCATAGTGGCTGCATTAATATTCTATATAAGGTAATAGCCAGTAATATTTTTATGTATCACAACTATTCTGTTTGAGTTGCGGAAATTAGCCCCAAATGTTTATTAAAGGGTTTAAAATCTCTATCTGAAAAAAGGAGTTGAATTTTATTTTCAATGCAATAGGTAGCGATTATTGTATCTATTGTTTTTCGGATTGTTATCCCTTGCTTTCTTAGTGCACGATAATTATCTGCACTTTTTAATGCAATCATTTCGTTTGATAGCCTGCAAACGGGCAGTGATGAAAATAGTCGTTTTGCATTCTTATAGTCTTTGCCATTTCTAAACCCTTGCAGAACTTCTGTTAAAATGAGATCACCAATTACCAAAGACTTGATGCCTAAAATAGAATCCAAATATTTAACTTCTGGAGTTTCATCACCATTAAAGTAACTAATCCATATACTGGAATCCACCATAATCATTAGTCAGTTCTCATGCTGTCTAAATCACCTTCCCACTTTAATTTTCCTTTAAATTTCTTGATTTCTTCTTGCTTTTTCAATCTAATCAATGCCTTGAGGCCTAGTTCAACCGCTTCTTTCTTAGTTTTTAGCCCGGTTACTTGAAGTGCATCGCTCATTAAATTATCATCAATTACAATATTTGTTCTCATTACAGACTCCTTTGTGTATGCTTTATAATTAATATACACATTTTAGCTCTAAAACAAACACATAACAAGGGCTTGCATTGGAAAAAACTGGTCTATGCGATTTTTTAAGTTAAGAAGCAGACTTAACTTTTATTACATTAAATTGAGTCTCCGGGAGACCATTTTTCAAATGAAGCCAACGTTGGCAAGCCAAAATCTTATTGCTTGCACAAAGTTCACTTGTTTATTAACCTTAATGAATGAGAGAAATCTATTTTTATCGAACTGAAACTGATTTTGCCTAGTTGAGAGTTTCTCGATTCATTAACAGCCAAACAAGCTCAAAAAGCAGCTTGGGTTATGCAATTCATTGAAGAAATAGAGCTTGGTTCCAGTTCAATATTTCAAGAAGTTGGTAAATACTGATGATATTTGGGAAGTTAGAGTTCAAGTTGGTAACAATATTTTCAGAATCTTAGGATTTCTTGATGATGAACGTTTAGTTGTTTTAAATCATGCCTTTCAAAAGAAAACACAAAAAATCAGCAATCTCTAGAATTGAAAATCATACAGAAGATATTCGATTATCTACTTTAGAAAAATTTGCTCATGTACTTGGCAGAAAGCTTGAAGTGTCAATTAAATAAATAACGCCTGTCAATGGCCAACTAAAGTGATCCACCTTTGGCGAGTAAAGGTGCAGTATTACATGCCACTCATAATTTGAA
>Ga0256844_10000022_pt1 | contig 72898 bp, 86 predicted proteins | sample MusselsmetaG_FD_189100 | JGI IMG/M metagenome (GOLD analysis project Ga0256844, IMG submission 189100) | Mussel associated microbial communities from hydrothermal vent at the East Pacific Rise, Pacific Ocean - Mussels | ecosystem: Host-associated > Mollusca > Shell > Unclassified ... | reverse complement strand
ATTTCTTGATTGACAATTTATACATATTTTAGAGCTTTTTTACAGCCATTTATAAATAAACCTTTGTTTATTCCCAATATACCATAGTTTGAAAGGTGTTTTAAGCACCCATTTTTTTAATTAAGTCGAAAAGAGTGAGAATCAGCGTTATACGGTTCAAGAATTTTTGTAACAATAAGGTTTTAGATATAATTAAAAAATTATTTAAGGATGGGATTTATGTCTCCAGATATGTCAGACAAGATATCGTTCAAAATTGCCATAATCGGTGCTGGTCCTGCTGGTCTGATGGCAGCACAAGTATTGTCTGATGCGGGTTACGCACCAACGATATTTGACTCAAAACCTTCTGCGGGACGTAAACTTTTACAAGCGGGACGTGGGGGCTTAAACCTTACTCATTCTGAAGACTTTGCTCTCTTTGCGAGTCGTTATTTTGAAGCTCAATCTTTTTTACAACCTGCCTTAGAAATCTTTAACCCCAATGACATGCGCTCGTGGGCGAAAAGCCTTGGTTTTGAAACCTATGTTGGCTCCTCTGGCAAAGTCTATCCGCTAGATAAAAAAGCCGCACCCTTGCTACATACTTGGTTACGTCAACTCAAAGCAAATAATACCCAGTTCAAGATGAAACATCGTTTGGTGGGTTGGTCGAAGGATATTTGGCAGTTTGAAACACCTGATGGTCTCAAAGGTTATTCGTTTGATGCGGTAATTTTGGCTTTAGGGGGTGCCTCTTGGCCACACTTAGGTTCAACAGGCGCTTGGATAACGATACTGGAAGACAAAGGGCTAAATATAAGCCCGCTTAAACCAGCGAATATGGGCTTTAATGTGACTTACTCAGAGGTGTTTAAAAAGAAATTTTCAGGCACCCCGCTAAAAAATGTAGAACTCAGTTTCAGAGATATTAACGGTAACCTTCAATCCAAATTGGGTGAACTCCTAGTGAGTAAGTATGGGGTTGAGGGAAGTTTAATCTATACCCATTCTAAACTACTAAGAGAGCAAATAGAGCAGAAATCTCCATTTACAGTCTATTTAGACCTCTTTCCTCATCGCACACAAAGTAAATTAAAGCAACAGTTGAGTGCTTCGCGAGGTAAGCAGAGTTTGAGCGCCTTTTGGAAGCGCTTAGGATTGGCGGGTGTTAAGGCTTCCTTGTTAAGAGAGGTATTATCAAAAGAGTTATTGACGGAGCCTGAGTTAGTAGCAAAGACACTTAAAAAGTTTCCCTTAACATTAGAATCTTTTAGACCAATTGAAGAGGCGATTAGTACGGCTGGGGGCTTAGGGTTAGAAAACTTAGATCAACATCTGATGCTCAAGGATTTTCCCGGCGTATTCTGTGTTGGTGAAATGTTGGATTGGGAAGCGCCAACAGGTGGCTATCTATTAACAGGTGTGATGGGGCAAGGTAAACAGGCCGCAGAAGGTCTTTTGAAATTGTTATAAAGCTTAAGTGTGGAGATTTTAAAAAAATGAAAAGTCCAAATCGTGAAATAGTTTCAAAATTAGAGGAACTTCCAAATATTATGACTCCTCAATCTTTAATAGGTAAAGATGCTTTTGAATTATATGATGAGCTATGTAAAAAAACTGATAAAAACATTGACCCTTGTATTATAGATGTGTTTATGTCAGTTATTGACTTTATGGAAGGTGGAGAGCCTAAAACTTGGTGGGAGTTTACAAATAAACGCAAAGAACTTTTAAGTACATCAAAATGGTTGTAAAATAATATTAACTTATATTTTCAAAATAAATCCTACTGTTAATTTCATTTCTACCTAGCTATATTTACATTTAATATCATATTAATCTTTTTAATACTAGAATCTACAAGTAACAATAAAATAAATACTCAATAGGATTAAAAATGAATCTACTACACCCTCCATTTGTACACTTTGTCGTAGCTTTACCAGTTGTGGCTCTGTTTTCTCAATTTACCTATATGGTTACAAAAGATAAGAGCTACTCTAAAGCCGCTTTACGGATTATAGCTTTCTCATTTTTAACATCAATTTTTGCAATACTTGGCGGTATAAATGATGCACAAAAGATTATAGAAAATCATAATCTTCTTCAAGAGGGAGTAGATTTTTTAAGTACCCATAAAACATTTGGTTTTGTTGTTGTAGTTACACTATTGGCTACTACGATAACAAAATGGTTTGCTATTTCTAAAGACTCTCCTCTTCTTGAGAACATCTCTCTTATATTGATAATGATTTCATTGGTTGTTGCACTTTATCAAGGACGAAGTGGAGGAGAACTTGTGTATAAATATTCTGTAGGTATAGAGAACAAAGTTATCATGCAAAGAACACAAGAACTAAACACGAAGTAAGACAAATACTAAGAACGAGGCTATACAGCCATCGTTCTTCTACTCACCCCACCCTAGTTTCTCTTTAAGCACATCAAAATAGTTAAACTCTTCTCTATGTATAAGTCTTGCTCTTTTTGTAGCAAGTCTTATGTGTACACTCTCACCTATATCTAACTCATGCATATCTTGTCCATCAACAATTATTAGTGCCGGATTTGATGGTGTTTTCATCTCAATTGAGAACTCACCTGGAAGTACTACTGGTCTTTGCGTAAGTGAGTGTGGGCATATTGGAGTTAGGGTAAACACTTGAGCTAGTGGAAATAGAACTGGTCCACCTGCGGAAAGATTATAAGCAGTGGATCCTGTTGGAGTTGATACAATTACACCGTCACCGTAGTAAGTATTAAAAGCTTTTCCATCAACCAATGTCTCTATGCTTATCATGTTTGATATAGATGGGCGTGTTAGTACTATGTCATTAAACGCGTACAGAGTAATCTCTTCACCATTTTTGATTACAGTTGCTTCTAAAACAGAGCGTTCATCAATTCGACAGTGTTTTTTAAGCATATTATCTACAAACTCTTCAAGTTCATTCATACCAACATCGGCCAAGAACCCAAGATTGCCAGCATAAACACCAAGCACGGGAATCTCATAGTTAAGACTTCTTCTAACAGTAGATATAAGCGTTCCATCTCCACCAAGGGTAACCAGAATATCACACTGCTTACAAAGATGCTCAAACTCCATACCCATAACATCAATCATTCCACCACTGATACTATCTATATGTACTTCGATATCATGCTTATTAAAAATCTTCTCGAGTTTAAAAAATGTACTCTTTAACTCTGGGGTTGATGGTCGTAAAATAACACCAACTTTTTTAATACTTATTTTGTTCAAAACAGGTCCTACTATTAAATATATAAATTATTTAGTGATTATACACTTTTTGTTCTTCAAAAGAAAAACTGCTACAATGTCGGCCATGGATACATCATTAATTATTACACTCATTGTTTTACTACTCTTTGCTTGGTCACTATACTATTATCTTTTTATTAAACGTCAAAGTGACTTTTTCTATCTAGGTAAGTCTGGTCTGGTTATTGTCATGTTTATGATAGTTCCTATACTGGTAACTGTTCTCTATTATCAAGCTGGAGCAAAAGATAGACTAAGCACTACAGGATTTCCTCCTCACTCTAGTTTTGAATCATCTGTAGGTGTTGCAGCAGGAACTGGCGACAATCCTATCTGGATGTTTTCAACAGAACTTGATAAAGCGTCAATTGTTGATTTTTATAAACAAAAGCAAAATCATCAAGGCTGGGAACTCTCAAGTGAAGATGAAAAATGGCTTATTTTTAGTAAAAAAAATAAAAATATGCGGATCAATATCACTAATAGTACTGTTCTTTTCATGATAGCCCCTCAAGAATAAATAACATATAAGCCAACTTTAGCTATAATCGCGAAATTATTTTAGGGAAACAAAACCCTTAAAGGACTTTTTTGAGAACTCATTACTGTACAGATTTAAACGAAACACATATAGGACAAAACGTTGTTCTTACTGGTTGGGCGAACAACTATCGTGACCATGGTGGAATTATATTCATAGATTTACGTGACAAAACTGGTCTTATCCAGCTCACTTGTGACCCAGAAGATGGTGCTGATGCACATAAAGTTGCCGATGGCGTTCGTGATGAATATGTTCTTATTGCTAAAGGAACTGTTCGTCTTCGTGGTGAAGGTCTTACTAATCCACGTCTAAAAACTGGTGCAATTGAGATTATTGTTACTGAACTTATCATTGAAAATAAATCTGCTCCGGTTCCTTTTGTAATCGGTGATAAAAATGTTGGTGAAGAGACAACTCTAAAGTATCGTTACTTAGAACTTCGTGATCCTGATCTTTATGAAGTGTTTCGTCTACGTTCAAAAGTAGCAATCGCCGCAAGAAATATTCTTGATGAGAATGGTTTCTTAGAAGTTGAAACTCCAATCCTTACAAAATCAACTCCAGAGGGTGCTAGAGATTATCTTGTACCATCTCGTGTTCACAGTGGTGAGTTTTATGCACTACCACAATCTCCACAACTTTTCAAACAACTTTTAATGGTTGGTGGATTTGACAGATACTTTCAAATCGCTAAATGTTTCCGTGATGAAGATTTACGTGCAGACCGTCAACCTGAGTTCACTCAAATAGATGTTGAGATGAGTTTTTGTAATCAAGAAGATGTTATAAAAGTAGCAGAAGACTTACTTGTTGCCATGTTTAAAGCTGCAGGCTTTGATGTAAAACCTCCATTTAACCGTATTGCACACAGAGATGCTATGGAGTGGTATGGTTCAGACAAACCAGACTTAAGATATGACCTTAAAATGGTTGATGTTATCGATATCTTTGAGAGATGTGATAATGAAATCTTTACAAACATAGCTAAGCAACCACATAAAAACCGCATTAAAGCACTTAAAGTTCCTGGTGCTGATTTAGTATTTTCTAAACGTGAGATGAAAGGTTTTGAAGAGTTCGTACGTAAATTTGGTGCTCATGGTTTAGGTTACTTCCAGATGAAAGAAGATGGTCTTAAAGGTCCACTTATTAAATTCTTCGCTGAAGAAGATATTGCACTACTAGTTGAGAGACTTGAGATGCAAGTTGGTGATGTAGTATTCTTTGGTGCTGGTGATAAAAAAACTGTTCTTGATTATATGGGTAGATTTAGAATCTTTATAGCTGAACATGAGAAGATGAATCTTATCGACGAAAATGCATTTGAATTTGTATGGGTTGTTGACTTCCCTATGTTTGAAGTTGAAGATGGTCGTGTTAAAGCGCTTCACCATCCATTTACAATGCCAAAAGACACAGACAAAGACGATATAGAAGAGATAGAGTCTATCGCTTATGACATCGTTTTAAATGGTACTGAACTTGGTGGTGGTTCTATCCGTATCCACAAAGAAGATATACAAAATGAAGTATTTAAACTTCTTGGAATTGAGGAAGAAGAGGCACAAGAAAAATTTGGTTTCTTACTTGATGCTCTTAAGTTTGGTGCACCTCCACATGGTGGTTTCGCAATGGGCTTTGACAGACTAATCATGCTAATGACTAAAAAATCAAGTATCCGTGACGTTATTGCATTCCCTAAAACGCAAAAAGCATCTTGTATTCTTACAAAAGCACCGAGTGAGGTTGATAATACTCAACTTCGTGACTTACATATCCGCCTTAGAGAACAGACTAAATAGTGATAAGAATTAAAATTCAATGCAGTGAGGCACTAAATGCCGAATCGTAAAAAGCTTTTTTTAATTATCGGAGCTCCTGGCTCTGGTAAAACTACAGATGCAGAACTAATTGCTCAAGAGAGTGATAATATTACTCACTACTCTACTGGTGATATGTTGCGCGCAGAGGTAGCAAGTGGAAGTAAACTTGGCTCTGAAATAAATGAGTATATTTCAAAAGGACTTATTGTTCCTATTAAAATTGCAATTGAAACTATAACAAATGCAATTCAATCAGCTCCAACTGATGTAGTAATATTAGATGGGTACCCAAGAAGCATAGAGCAAATGAACGCCTTAGAAGAGTTCTTAAAAAATGATTCAACAATAGAGATTAACACTGTTATAGAAGTTAAAGTAAGCGAAGAAACAGCTCGTGATAGAGTTTTAGGTCGTGCTCGTGGTGCGGATGATAATACTGAAGTATTTGATAACCGTATGAGAGTATATATTGAACCACTCGCACGAATCCAAGCTTTGTATAGTTCTAAAAATATTTTAAAAGTAATTTCTGGTGAAGGGACTATCCAAGAGATAGTTCAAGAGATGGGAAGCTTTATAAACTCTAAAATATAATATCCAGAGCCTACTCTGGATACTAAAACACTAACCTAATTGTGAAACAATCGCTTTTTCAACATCACTAATATCTGCTGTACCATCAACAGTAATATATGTTAAAGTATTTACACTATCAGCTTGTTCTTTATAATAACCTATAAGTGGACTTGTAAGATCATGATAAACTTTCAGGCGGTCAAGAACTACTGATTCTTTATCATCATCACGTTGAACTAAATCCTCACCAGTCTCATTATCTTTACCTTCAACTTTTGGTGGATTATAAACTAAGTGATATGTTCTTCCACTCGCTAAGTGAGCACGACGACCAGCCATACGAGTAACAATCTCAGAATCCGGAACATCTATCTCGATAACTGCATCAATCTCAATACCTGCGTTTGTAACAGCATCTGCTTGAGGAAGTGTACGAGGAAAACCATCTAATAGGTAACCATTTTTACAATCAGCCTCAGCAATTCTATCTTTTACAAGTCCGATAATAATCTCATCAGTTACAAGTTGACCGGCATCCATAGCAGCCTTTGCCATTTTACCCATATCAGTACCAGCTTTGATAGCCGCTCTTAACATATCTCCTGTAGAGATTTGAGGAATGTTATATTTTTTTGTTAAAAATTGAGCCTGTGTACCTTTTCCAGCACCGGGAGCTCCTAGTAATATTATTCTCATGTTATTTCCTAATTATTTATTGGTAGAATTATATATAAATGAATTTAAAGTTAGCTATGGACTAGTCCTCTTCAACAAATCCAAAGTCTTCCTCTTCATTTCCCTCTTGAGCTGCTAAAATATCATCGATTAGCTCTTTACACTCTTCTTCATCAATATCACCATTTTGGATATCTTCTAAAACATCTTGAAGGTCAGCTTTAAATTCACGTAGTTCTTCTATCTCTTCTTTTGCATCTTCTGTTGCTTCTTTATTATCTGCAATCTCTTCAAAGATTTCATCTAGTCTTTCGTCTAAGTCAGGAATAACACTTTTTGTAAGTAGTTCTTCTAGTTTTTGTGCTTGTGACATTATTTGCCTTTATATAGTTTTTATTTTTGGAATTATACTATAATTTAGGTATGAATTTTTACGCACTTATAATTGGAACAGAAATATTAAACGCAAGACGTGAGGATAAACACTTCAAGTTTGTTAGAGATGAACTCTCAAAGTATGGACATGAGCTTTTTGCCTCTTTTATAGTAAAAGATGATGTTGAACTAATTAAAAGAAGTTTTGAGTTTATAAAAAATGATGAAAAATCCGTTCTTTTCTCATTTGGTGGTATTGGATCTACTCCAGACGACTTAACACGAGAGATATCAGCTAAAGTTTTCACTTCCCAAGCTCTCACAAGACACAAGCAATTCGAACAAGATATAATAGAAAGATTTGCTGAAAAGGCTTATCCTCATAGAATTCATATGTCAGACTTGCCTCAAAATTCTAAACTACTTAAAAATTCGGTGAATAATATGTCAGGCTATTCACTCCAAGATAGATTCTTTTTCGTACCTGGCTTCCCGCAAATGGCTCACCCAATGATAGAAAATGTAATTAAAAAATATTTTTCTTCATCAAAAGAAAAATTTAGATATACCTTACTCGCTAAAACAAGTGAAAACACACTTATAAACTTAATGAAAACCGTTCCTAATGATGTTGAATTATCTTCTCTTCCTATTTTTAAAGATAACAAAGCCTCGGTAGAACTCTCACTTAGTGGCTACGAAAACTCAAAAGTAAAATACTATTTTGAACTATTTTGCAAAGAGCTTGATGACAAAAACATAGAATATATTTAACTCTTTAATAGTTTTTGTCGATATAAATGTATCATAAGTCAAGGAAAACAATCATGTTAGTTTGGTTATTGGTACTTTTATTGCTTATTAGTCTTATATATGTTGTTTATAAAGTTTATCTTAATAAGAATTTTGTTGAGAATAAAAAAGATATAGAACACCATTACACATTTAAAATATGAGAGTAAAAGTATGGCAATAAATATGAATAACCATGTTTTCAAAGGGCATCGAGCCCTTTTAGGTACTAGATATGTTACCTACGGGGAAGTGGAACTTCCAATCAGATATGAAATATTTCAAAAATCAAGTAGTGGTTTTGACTGGGGTAATGGTGGCAACGCATCTACTCAATTGGCATTCTCAATCCTTCATCAGTTGACTAATGAAGATTTAGCAACTGAGTATGCTACTCTATTTACAAACGATGTAGTAAGGACTCTAAATTCCAGGGACTGGGTGCTTAGTGCAGTTGATGTTTTAGAATGGATAGATAAAAACTGTGCGCAAACTGTTCAAGAAGTCATAGCTCCAAAAATGGAGAAACTTAAGCCAATAAAGACAAAAAAGAGCAAAAAATCTAAAACAAATGTTGTAAAAGAGATATGTAAAGAGCTTAATATTACACAAAAAAATCTAGCAGAAATACTAGAAGTTCCAGAGGGAACTGTAAGTAGCTGGGCAGTAAAAAATGAGATTCCAAGGCTTGGTAAAAAAGCTATAGAATTCTATATGCAAAATACAAAAAATCAAAAAATTGTTGATAGTTACAGAAGTTTTATGCAGCTTCTAGACGCTTCATAGAGAGGATACAACGTGAAACCAAAAGATGAAGTAACGAGAAGTCTAATAATAGATAGATCAACGTGGGATGAATCAATGAAATACTCACGTGATAGATATAAGATGAGTCTTAGTAAGGTTATTGAAGCCCTGCTACAAGAGTGGTTAGCAAAAGAGAAAAGAAAACCTCTAGACAACTCAAATCAAGGTAAGTTTTTTAATTAATCTTATCTGGCATAGGAGATGTTCTTTGGATCATTCTCATCGTAATCAAGTAGCGCTAAAACACTTTTTTTATTCATTTTTCTTGCAAAATCTATGGCACTAAAACCTTTTAAATCTTTTGCAGTTTGATCAACATTATTTTCTAAAAGAATCTTCGCTATTTCAACTCTACCATAACATGCAGCAGCCATTAGAGATGTAAAGCCACTTCTTCTATTTGTCTGATTTACATCCATACCATTTTCAATAAGATACTTAACCATTTCAAGATTATCATAAGTAATAGCCATATCAAATATACTCACACCCTCTTCGTCAAAATCAAAGAGGTCAGCACCACTATCAATAAGCAACATCAGTAAATCCGTATCACATCTAGCTCTAAGAGCACATGCTAAAACTGATTCACCAATGTCATTAGTCTCTTCTAGGTCAGCACCATCTTTTAGATACTTCTTAACACCCATATAATCATTGTTTTTTAATATTTCAAGCCATTTGTTCATAAGCGTAGTATATATAAATAAATATTAGGAGTTTTTAAGATTCTATACTCAAATCAAAACAATAGGGCTAAATAAAGAAAACTTGTTCAGAAAGTACTTCTATAGGTTATAACGGACTGAATATTTAAGACATAAATTCAGCGAAGTTAATTTCTAAAATAAATAAACATATTGACTTTAGAATATCTATTTAACTATAATTTCCTATGACTAAAAAAAAACTTTTAAAATTAATTACAGATGAAGAACGAGAAAATCTAAAAAGTTACATGCTAAAAGATAATCTATACAAACAAAACGTATATTACAATAAATATATAAAAGAATTAAAAAATAAATATATCAATCCAGTAACAAAATATCTATACTTCATCATTATACTTTTTATTTTAACTAGTGTAACATTCATATTCAAATCATATTCCGAGACGAACACACGTGTATTAACTGAGAAAAAAAGTAATCTTATCCAATATGAAAAAAAAGACAACGAAGTAAAAACACTAAGTCAAATTAAGAAAAAGACAAACAACATCAATAAAATTTCAAAAATTCACGCTTCAAAGATTACGTTCAATTATGGCTATTGTACAAAAAATGAATGTATTATTAATGTACTTAATCATAAAAAACAGATTAATGAATATATAACGTTAAGTATCGATAATAAAAAAATGATATTAAACCTAAGAAAAGGTATGACAGTAACACTAAACTAATCTGATAAATACTCTAATATACACTATCTTTTTTTCTATCGAATTTGTTTTTTGCAATGTCAACATCAATGTATAAAATATCATTTATTTTAGTCATAATTTCTATCCTTTGTCTGTTTTAAACTATTCTCTTATTCAGTATCACGAACATAGCCTTATCTTAAAAACAGTCTCGGAGGACTAAGTATAATTTCAGGCATAAAGAATATTTTAAGATAATAAAAATAAAAGTTGTTAGAAAGTGACAATATATAATAATATTCTCAAGTTTAAACACCTCTTAAAGCCCTTATTAACTTGAAAGCATTATAAGAGTATAATTGCACCAATAAATTAATTAAGCGAGAATTCAATGGAAATTATCCAAACAACAGATGCTTTTAAAGCATTAATAGAAGATATTAAATCAACAACTGCAGGATATAGAGATCCTTTGGCATTTGGTATATGTAGAGTAGACTTAGGTCAGTTAAATGTTGATAAATCACTTCAAGCTACTTACCCACTAATTAACTGGGATGAGAACTTTGGTAGTGCTGCAATTTTTGTAAGAGCCTTAGAAGAACAAGGTATAAAAGTAGATTTCACGCAGAGTGAAGTTGTTTGTAACATAAGCTTAGAGTTTTTAAGATCTTGTTTAGCTGCGTTTACGCCATATTCAGAAGAAGCTCATGGTGATGCTCATAAAAATATTCAAGTAATTTCTGCTCTATATGCACAAATGATGAATAGTGGTAGTTTAGAAAACGAATTTAAAGTAACATTTCTTTTTGATGACGCTCCACTAAAAAGTGTTGAAGCATCTTACTTAAAACTATATGCAATTTCACAAGCTAAAGTACCTCTTAGAGATATTAACTTAAATGGTGCATTTGGTGCACTTCCAAATGTTGCTTGGTCTGATGGTCAACCAATAGAACTTGACTACCTGAGAGAATTTGAGATTGAATTAAAATTAGCAAATGAGTATCCACACATTGATTTTGTAGATAAATTTCCAAGATTTTTACAGCATATTATTCCTCAAGACAATACTCGTATCCTAGATACTTCAAAAGTAAGATTTGGTGCTCAACTTGCAGCTGGAACAACTGTAATGCCAGGTGCTTCATACATCAACTTCAACGCTGGAACTACTGGTTCAGTTATGGTTGAAGGTCGTATATCTTCTTCCGCTATCGTTGGTGATGGTTCCGATGTTGGTGGTGGTGCTTCTATCCTTGGTGTACTAAGCGGAACTGATGGTAATCCTATTTCAGTAGGTAAAAACTGTCTTCTAGGCGCTAACTCAACTTGTGGTATCCCTTTAGGTGATGGTTGTATCATCGATGCTGGTGTATCAATTTTAGAGGGTACAAAAATTGCAATTTATCCTGATGAACTTAAAAAAATCATGGAAGTAAATACGAATGCAAGTATGGAAGGTGAAATTTTCAAAGGTAAACAACTCTCTTTCTTCAGTGGTATTCACTTTAGACAAAACTCTATGACTGGTGAGATTACAGCTTCTCGTTCAACTAGAGAAATCAAACTAAATGCAGACCTACACTAGTAACATTCAAGCAAATCAGATAGATTTGCTTGAAACTCTCTAATTTCTTTTTATAAACTTACTTTTATTTACTTAGCAGTATAATTGATTAGCACGCAAAGGAGCGCTAAATGAATATTTCAAATAATGTTTCATCGATTCAAGCTCACCAAACTATGTCAAATGTAAACGCGAACAATGTTGCTAACGTAAATACAGATGGTTTTGTGCCTGCAGATACTAGAATGTCAGATAATACTAATTCAGTTAGTGCTAATGTAAGATTAGCTGATGATAATGGTTCTACAAAAAGTCAAACAGATTTGGCAAAAGAGCTACCAGATCAAATTATTGCACAAGACGCAGTGGCTGTAAATGTTGCAGCAATTAGAACTCGTGATGAAATGATGGGAACGCTACTAGACATGAGAGTCTAATACAGAGTATTCATACTCGTTAAGTTTTTAAGTAGTCCTGCTTCCGCGTCATAATCTTTTAAATTTTCCCCAATATTAAGTGTACTAAAGATAGTTTTACCAACAATAAATCTTCCTTCCATCCCATTCTCTTTTGTTCTAATACCCCAAGTATTTTGAAAAACAATTATCTCATCGTTAAAAGTACCTACATATAAAACTATATGTCCCTTTTTATAGAGAAGTGTTTTAAATGGAGTGGCTTTTTCTTTGATAGTGGCAATTTTATCTTCATCTGAGAGTTCTTCAAGAGATAAAATATCACCTACTTTACTCTGCTGGTACGAGTTTCTCGGTAACCAAATTCCAAAAGGTGCATAGAAGTCTCTAAGTGTAGATGAACAATCTCTTTGTCCATATATTCCACCCCAACCATAGTTAGATTCTAATAATTCATCAACTATTAAATCCACATTTTTAGTACTGAGTGATAAAATACCTTTATGAGCACTGCGTTTAGAAATTTTAGACTTTAAAAAGAGAGGCTGTCTGTTCTTATATGTAGAGACTGTTAAAACTGTATATTCAGATTCATTTTCATCAATTAACGCAAACATCATCCCTATTTTAGACTTAAAAAGAAACTCACCTTTTAACGAGTATATAGGTTCATTTTCCTTAGTTATTACAATCTGCTCTGCTTTTTGCCACAGGAGAGTATGTTTTTTTTCTAAAAAAGCTATTTCACTTACTTTAACCCAGCCATATGTAAAACTACTACAAATATGTACCCATTCCCTGTCTTTAGAGTAATGAGTTGCTAAAAGTGGTTTGTTAGCATGGATAGTACTATTTTGAAGGTAATCAAATGGAAAGCCCTCACCTGGTAGCTGAGGGTCTCTTAAGAGTGGTCTATTAGTTGGAAAAGCTCTTACATTTACTTCTTTTAAAGTTATAGCTCTTTTGTTTAATATTAAATAATTTTCAAAGTTAGAGTTACTTTTCATCTCATCAAAAAACTCTTGATTATGTAGTTGTAGATTTTCTGCATAGCTCTTTCCAACCTTAAATGTATTAAATGCCCACTGAATACTATCTTTGTCACCCAAGGTCGTAGGAGAGTTCCAAACACTAAAATAGTGTCCTTCAAATTCACTTTGACTAATAGTAGTTAAATTTTCATCAAGCTCAGAAGAGTATTGTCGCACATCTTGCGGAATCCAAGAGAGACCACTAACACCCTCTTTAACTTCAACACTACTTTTAGTAGAGCAAGCAACTGTAAAAACTGTTAAAAAAACCATCCAAACTATTTTGTATACTACTTTCAATCTATTTCCTCTTTTTAATCAACATCACCAAATCTGCTAACAACTCTTCCTATAACTTCAACTTCACTAGGGTCAAGCGTTTGAGTTGAGTAAACTTCATTGTCAGATATTATATCTATTTTTCCATCGATTCTTTTTTGTATACGTTTTATAAAGAGACCAGCCTCAGTTCTAAGTGTAAAAATACCGCCACGACCAAGATCTTTTTTCTCTCTATTAATAAATACTATATCATTATAGCTAAAGGTAGGCTCCATTGAGTCCCCAGAAACGTTTATAGCTTCTATATTTTTAAGTTCTCTTTCTCCACCTAACATGAATACGAACTGTTCTGGAATCTCCAGTTCTTCAATCTCTTCACACTCAGCGTCACCACCGCCACCAGCACTTGCATTTACATCACTAAAGTACTTAACCATGTAAAATTTATTTGTCGCTTCTACTAGACTCTCAGGTGATTGACCATAAAGCATCCAGTTAATTGAGAGAGATTTTTTGGCACAAAAATCTAAAAGTTCTGTAAATGGGATTTTATTGCGTTTTTTCATAGTCGCAAAATTCATCTGCGTTATACCTAAGATATCTGCCACGTCTTTATCAAAGATTTTCTTTGTAGTAAAATCCGCCGAGACTATACTTTTAATCTCTTCAACAATTTCTGTAAAACTATTCATAATTCACCCTTTTTGTCAAATATATAAAAATTATACTCTATATTTGCAATAAAGTCAAATATTAAATGACAATTTGTCATATTTTTATAAATAATGTAAATTAAAGTGTAATATTTTCTAAATTAAATAAAGGATTTGAAATGGCACTTATAATTAAAAACGCAGAAAGTCTGTTTGAAAGATTTGAAAATAGTATTGGTGATTGGGCAGAAAAAATCTTCTAAGAGTTAAAGTTCTTGGCTCTAAAGTACTCAGCAGTAAATTGACTATGAATTATTTTCCTTAAGTTCCTCTTCTTTTTTTTTCTCTTCTTCTAGCCTAAAACCCTCTTCTCTTTGAGCTGATTTATTTTTATGATATCCACCAAAGACAAAAATCATAAAAAGGACAAAAAGTATCGCCATTATTACATCAACTGCTGTACCCACTATATCCCCTTATTGAAACTGCTATAAGTTTGTCTTATTGCATCATATAATACAATTCCCGTACTTATCGCTAAATTAAGACTTCTACCATCTGCTGTCATAGGTATAGTCACATTTTGACTCTTATACTTATTTAATATATCTTCTGGAATTCCCTTTGTTTCACTACCAAAGAAAATATAGTCATTATCTTTAAACGCAGCATCAAAGTATGGTCTATCTGTTTTAGTAGTTGCAAAGTAAGCATTATCCGTGATTTCATTATTTTTGAAAAAATCATCTAAATCTTCCCAAACATGTAAATCTAACTTATCCCAGTAATCAAGTCCAGCACGCCTAACAGCTTTTTCATCTATATCAAAACCAATAGGCTTTATAAGATGAAGAGAAGCTCCTGCATTTACACATAAGCGCCCTATTGCCCCTGTATTGTTAGGAATTTGTGGATGTACTAAAACTAAATTAAATGCCATTATAATATCTCTCAAAAAACAAGTTTTTTGTAGCTTTAGGGGGTTGCAAGGACGATGAGTCCCTGCCATTGAAATGAGCTTTGCTCATTTTAGTGCATATCATTAGAATATCACTGTTTTGTTAGCATAAACAAAAATTCTATCTTCTAATGCTAACTTTAGAGCACGTGAGAGTACTATCTTTTCAACATCTCTTCCCGAGCGTTGCATATCTTTCCAGCCATATGCATGATCGACATGCTTAACCTCTTGAGATATAATTGGACCTTCATCTAAGTCGTTGTTCACAAAGTGAGATGTAGCACCAATAATTTTAACACCTCTCTCATATGCTTGCTTATATGGATTTGCTCCTATAAACGCAGGTAAAAAAGAGTGATGTATATTTATTATCTTATCTTCATAATGCTTAACAAATCCGGGAGTAAGAATACGCATATATTTAGCTAAAACTATATAATCAATATCTTCATAACTATCAATAGTCTCTATAATCTTCTTTTCATGCTCTGCACGTTCTAAATTCTCATGCGAAATTGCAATATAAGGAATATCAAACTTGTTCACTAAAGATTCAAGCTTATCATAGTTAGATACAACTGCTAATATATTTGCTTCAAGTTCACCAGATTCATGACGAATGAGAATATCACCAAGAGCATGAAGCTCTTTAGTCGCCAGTATAATGATATTTTTTTTCTTTGGTTCTATAACTCTAACCGTAGCACTTTTGGGAAGAATAGCTTCAAGAGCATCTTCAAGCTCTTTTTTATCAATATCTCCATCAACAACACTTCTCATGAAGAATTTATTATTCTCTTTATCAACAAACTCGCTATTTGATAAGATATTCAAGTCACTATTTACAAAAATAGTAGATATCTTGTGAACTAAACCTTTCTCATCGTTTGCATCTATTAAAACTCGGTATTGGCTCACTTTCTATCCCCTTTGTCTAACATCTGAACTCTTGAGTCGATTGTTGCTAAAACATACTCTAAAAAGTTTAGTGTCATATCCACTTTAGCCTCTATATTCGTATTATTTGGAGCTTGGAATCCTTCAAAAAGAACTAAAAGTCTCTCTCTTATAGAGTTAAGGTACATCAATTCACTATCAGTAGATTCTACTTTATTTTTACTACTTACATTAGTAGAAGGTCTAACTATAGTTTCTTGAACAACCGTAGATTTTACTTTCTGAGTTTGAGAAGGTACGTCATTTTCCATCTCGGCTAGTGTCGAGAGTATTACATCTTTTAACTCCATGCTTTTAATAACCACCTTTCAAACTCGTTAAACTCTACTTCTGTATCCATTTTTAAAAAGAACTCTTTCATTTGAGAATCTACTCTTAAAAACTTTTTTCTCATTCCAGAGAGTCTTCTTATTGCAATTTTTGCATCACTATTTTGCGGATCTTTTTTCAGAACCTCTTTATAAATATTCAGAGCTTCCTCTTTTAAGCCTTGAAGCTCATAAATATTTGCTAAAGTTAGTGTCTGCATCTGTAATTGCTTCCTACTTATCTAGCAATATAGTTTGCTATGATTGAACCCATTTCACTTGTTGAACATACTTCTTTAGCGTCAAACTGCGCTAAATCACCTGTTCGATAACCTTCACTAAGTGCACGTTTAATCGCAGCATCTATCTTTTGAGCTGCTTCAATTTCACCAAGTGCATATCTTAACATCATAGAAGCTGATGAGATAGTTGCGATTGGATTCGCTATACCTTGTCCTGCAATATCTGGAGCAGAACCATGAATAGGCTCATAAACACCAATTTTATCACCAACTGAAGCAGATGGTAAAAGACCGATTGAACCACAAAGCATTGAAGCTTCATCACTCAAGATATCACCAAATATATTTCCTGTAAGCATTACATCGAACTGTTTTGGATTTAAAACAAGTTGCATTGCTGCATTATCTACATACATATGAGAAAGTTCTACTTCAGGATACTCTACAGAGACTTCAGTAACAACATCTCTCCAAAGCTGAGAAACATCAAGAACATTTGCTTTATCTATAGAGCAAACTCTTTTATCTCTTTTCATTGCGATTTTAAATGCTCTATGAGCTATACGAACTATTTCACTACGAGTATAAACCATAGTGTTCCAGCCTTTATCTTCTGTACGGCCTTTAGGCTCACCAAAGTAGATACCACCAATAAGCTCACGTACAACCATAATATCAACACCCTTGATAATCTCAGGTTTAAGCGAAGATGCATTGATTAGCTCATCATAGACAACAGCAGGACGCAGATTTGCATAAACACCAAGCTCTTTTCTAAATCTTAAAAGTCCACTTTCTGGGCGCTTTTCACGAGAAAGTGTATCCCATTTTTCTCCACCAATTGCTCCAAAAAGAACAGCATCAGAGTTTAATGATTTTGTAATAGTCTCTTGTGGTAATGGATCACCTGTAATATCATAAGCAATACCGCCCATTAAAGCTTCATCATAATCAAAATGAAGTTCACAACATGAAGCAACTGCATCTAAAACTTTAACCGCCTCATCTACGATTTCTGGACCAATTCCATCACCCTTGATAAGTGTTATTTTATACTTCTTCATTATTTACCTTTTACTTCATTTGCAGCAAAGTTCATTAAACCACCTGCATCTATTAGTTCTTGCATAAACTCTGGAATCGGAACAAAGTTATATGTTTTATTTGTTGTTTTATTAGTAATAGTACCAGCGTTCATATCTACGCTAATCTCATCACCCTCTTTTATCTCTGCACTCTCAGCGAGTTCAAAAATAGGAAGACCCATATTAAATGCATTTCTATAAAAAATTCTTGCAAAAGTTGGAGCGATAATAGCAGCAACACCAGCAGCTTTGAGTGCAATAGGAGCATGTTCACGTGAGCTTCCACATCCAAAGTTTTCACCAGCAACTATTACATCACCGACACTCATATTATTCACAAATTCCGGGTCTGCATCTTCCATAACATGTTTTGCCAGCTCCTCAGGAACTGAAGTATTTAAGTATCTTGCAGCGATAATCAAGTCTGTATCGATATCTTTACCAAACGTCCAAACTTTTCCATCAATATTTGCTTTGTTCATATATAAAATCCTATATGTTTATTAATTAATTTTGCGATTATATCTAAAAGGAGGTTTTATTTTTATAAAGAGAGAAATTATTACGCCAATTCTAATATCAAGTACAATTTTTTAAGAGATGAGTTCTAAGAGGGAAAGACGAAATCTAAAGGCTCATTTCTTACAGAAGAAGTAAGAGAAGTGGAATATATCCAGTATTAGAAATTAGTTTGAAATTTATCCTCAACTCTGTATATTTTTCAGCGAAATTATGTCAAAATATACGAAGTTATTGAGAGATAGAAGGTGGTTTTATACAGTTTATTTTACCATCTCGTAGTTAAGCTATTATCGTTTTAAATTATTTGTAGTTTGTAGCATTTCATCACTTGTTGTGATTACTTTTGAGTTTGAATCATAAGCACGTTGCCCTGTGATTAGATCCGTTAGCTCAACGACAAGCTCCACATTACTCAGTTCCACAAAACCTTGTCTTAATATTCCAAGACCATCTAACCCTGGCGTGCCTTCTATCGGCTGTCCAGAGCTATCTGTTTCAATATATAGATTATCACCCAAAGAGTGAAGACCTGCTGGATTGATATAGTTTGTTGTTGTAATTTGCCCAATCTGTGTAGCTTGGGTTTGACCCGGTTGAATAACAGTAACCGTACCATCACTACCAATACTTAAACTTGTAGCATCTGGTGGAATAACAATTTCAGGAACTAGTTTATATCCATCACTGTTTACCATAACACCATCAGCATCTATTTTAAAGGCACCATTTCTTGAGTACACCTCTGTTCCATCAGGAAGTTCAAGTTTAAAGAAACCTCTACCAGTAATCGCAAGATCTAACTGGTTCTCAGTCTGCTTCAAAGAACCTTCTGAAAAAACTTTATTTATAGCCGTAGGTCTAACACCAAGACCAACTTCAATACCTGTAGCACTTTTTGTAGTATCACTTGTTGATGTTCCTGCGTATTGCATTACCTGATACATAAGGTCCGCAAACTCTGCACGTGATTTTTTAAATCCTATAGTATTTACATTGGCAATATTATTTGCTGTTGTATCAATTTGTGTCTGCATACTTAACATTCCTGTTGAAGCAGTATATAGTGATTGCATCATTCTCTTATCCTTTTATCTAAGCTTTTCTAGCAATTTTTTCAATTGCATCACGGTTCATATCATTCATTTGAGCATCCATAACCTTTTGATACATCCCAACCAAACGATTTGTTTCAATCAATTGTGTCATCATGTGCACTGCATTTACATTACTCTTTTCAACAAAGCCCTGCAGAACTGAACCACTATTATCTATACTATTAAGAGTTGAAATATCGCCAAAGCTATATAAATTATCACCCTCTTTTTTAAGCTTATCAATATTTTGTGGTTGTGCAATAAAAAGTTTTGAGTTTTGAGTCAGTTGAACACTATTTGGAAGATTTGTATAAATTTGTCCATTTTTATCAATCTCAATAGCACTGTCGCCAACAGCCAGATTAATCTTGCCACCAGATTGAAAGTTATTTGCTAAAACTTCATAGCCTTGCTTAGTTACAAGCTTTCCTTCATCATTAGTCGTAAAAGAACCATCGCGAGTCAGCCTAATCCCCTCTGGCGTCTGTACTGCAAAAAACAACCCCTCACGTGAGAGTGCAACATCTAAGTTATTTGATGTTTTTTGCATACTTCCAACTGAATAATCAGTGTACGAGTCAACTATTTGTGGTGCTCTTGTCATTGTTCTGTTTAAAAACTGAGCTGCATCTTTAGAGTTGTTATCTAGTGACAATTCATCTCTAGCTTCTTTATATATACGCATAAAATCGCCAACAATTAGATTATCTTGTTTAAATCCCGCTGTATTCACGTTTGCTAAATTATTTGCAATAGTATCAAGACGATTAAACTGTGTAACCATTCCTGCTGCTGAACTGTAATAGCCTGTTTGCATTAAATTCCTTTAAGAAGCATCATTTTGTAAGTTTAGTAGCAAAGAGCGTGCCAATATAAAATTTAGTTAATTCCTGATTGTTTTAAGAATGTTTCGGTATAATCCACTCTTTAAAAAACCTTAAATCATGGAGCATACTCCCATATGACTGCAAAAGAACTCAACAAAGCTATAGATTCTTTTTTCACTGATCACAAATCTAAAGATTGTTTAACTTACGAAGGCTTAATAGAGCTTTTTGAAAAACAACCAACAGCCGCACAGGCAAAAAATATTTTTAAACTTTTAACAAAAACTAAAAGTTGTATTTACACCTCTTCAGAACAAGCAAAAAGACTTAATGATAAAGAGGCAGAAGCTAGACGTAATGCTCAAAGAAAAATGCTGGAGGATAATGAGTCAGATAAATTTGACATCCTTAAAGAGCACGAACTTCTTGAGTGGTCACGTTCTGATTCACCTGTACGTATGTACCTACGTGAAATGGGACAGATTCCACTTCTTACAAAAGAAGAAGAGATAGAAATATCTAAAAAAATCGAGGGTGGTGAGAGCATAATTATCGATGCTATCTGTTCAGTTCCATACCTAATAGAATTTATCTTAGATTACAAAGAACCTCTCATAAACAGAGAAAGACGTGTAAAAGAGTTATTTAAAAGCTTTGAAGATGAAAAAGAAGACAGTGATGATTCTAACGATGAGCCAGCCGATGCGGCATCTGAAGAAAAAACATTAACGGCAAAAGACAAAAGTAGAGTTGAAAAAGTATCAACAAGCTTTAAAGCCCTAGAAAAAGCTAAAAAAGATTGGATTAAACTTACAGACAAAGCACCTGAAAATTTAGATGCTGAGTTAAACGAAGAAATTATTCAATACTACTTAGGTGTTACATTTAAAAAAGCTGTTCTAAAAAATAGACTTCTTGATTTAGGACCAACTTCTAAGCTAATCAATGAACTTGTAAAAGCTATGGAAACTGCACTAAAAAGTGATGATGGCTATGACAAAGAGTTAAAAAGACTTGAGTATAAACTTCCACTTTTCAACGCAACACTAAAAGCGAATCACAATGTTTTAGTAGCTAAGATTCAAGAACTAAACAAAGAAGATATCGCAAATATGGTTCCTGAAGCGACTATGGTTTCTACATATATGGAAATCAAAAAACTTGTTCAGACTAAAGAGGCTTCAAAAAATAGTTTTGATATGGAACCTGAAAAACTCTCTGATATTTTAGAGCAGATTAAACGTGGTAAAAATATCTCTGAAATCTCTAAAACAAAAATGGCAAAATCAAATCTTAGACTTGTTGTTTCTATCGCTAAGCGTTACACGAACCGTGGTCTTCCTTTCCTTGACTTAATTCAAGAAGGAAACATCGGTCTTATGAAAGCTGTTGACAAGTTTGAATATCAAAAAGGTTATAAGTTCTCAACTTATGCAACGTGGTGGATTCGTCAAGCAATCTCACGTGCTATTGCTGATCAAGCCAGAACTATTCGTATTCCTATTCATATGATTGAGACTATTAACCGTATCAACAAAATTATGCGTAAACACCTTCAAGAACATGGTAAAGAGCCAGATGTTGATACAATCGCCGAAGAAGTTGGTCTTTCAGTTGAGAAAGTTAAAAACGTTATTAAAATCACTAAAGAGCCTATATCTCTTGAAGCACCTATTGGTAGTGAGGAAGATGGTCGTTTTGGTGACTTTATCGAAGATAAAACATCACTTTCACCATCAGATGCTATACTCAAAGATGATTTAAGAATCCAAATTGAGACTGTACTCGAGCAGTTAAATGAGAGAGAAAAAGCTGTTATCAAACTCCGTTTTGGAATTATGGATGATGAGAGTGATAGAACTCTAGAAGAGATTGGTAAAGAACTAAGTGTTACACGTGAGCGTGTTCGTCAAATCGAATCAAGTGCTATTAAGAAACTAAAACACCCTAAAGTTGGTCGTAAACTTAAAAACTATATAGAAGAGTAAGTTTTTAAACTATGACTTTTGAACAGCAATGGATAGAGTACGACTACAACCCTTTCGTACTCTTCAATATCAACGGTAAAGTAGTCTCTCTTAACTCAGAAGCACAGTTTCTTCTCGGTTCTACAACTCCACATGAACTTTTTGACTTAGCTAAAGCCTACGCAAATGTAACTTTTGGTTTTAAAACAACTTTTGTAGACTTAGAGTTTGGTCGCTATAAGTTTTTTGGAGTAACAGTTGGTTATGAAAATGAAGATCAGATAGGTATAAAGCTCTATCAGACTCCATCATTTAAATTAAAAACTCCTAAACCAGATGGTCAACTTACGAATATATTTACTCTCATAGACTTGTGTATATCTACCAACTCGATAAGTTCAGATATTAAGTACGTAAAAGAGTATGACCCTACTATTCCAGATATTATTATAAACTCAAATAAGCTCATAAAAATCTTAAATAAAATATATTCATGTTTTGAAGATAATGATTCTATTCATACAAAAGTATTTTATAGGATTGGTGAACATATTAAATTTGAAGAAAAAAAATACAGTCTATTCTCTATAAGAGTTAGTGCAGAGAATATGAGTGAGATGGGAAGTAACGAACTTAAAATTATGGCTGAGAGCAGTAATTTCTATGTTGATGTAAAAAAAGATTTAACTCTTAACATACCTATGATTACCTCTTAAGAGTTAAACTCTTTTGAGGCGATAGAGCCAACTACTATCCCAACTAGAAGTGATGGAAGATAAATAGCTATATCTAGAAGTTCATTATTTTTAAGTGCTATAAATCCTAATACTAAAAATAGATATGGAACTAATCTGAAAAGTGACACACTCCCTCTAGCACCATGCTTCATACTTTTCACACTTAAAGTTTTTATCTTTGCTCTTTCCTCTTTTACAATAGCTTTAAGATCTAGTTCTTCTACTGGAGCATCATTTATTGGCTTGTCATCATAAAGTTCATGTGGGTCCTCTATATCGTCTAATAAGTCTCGTTTTTCCTCATAGTTCTCAGCTTCTACCTGCGTTTGAACCATTTTACTATATGCGAAAGATGAACCAAGAATTACAAATAGAGAACTTAAAAATGCAATTTGAATATTTATAAAAATTTCAAAAGAGTAAAAATAGAAAAGCAGAATCAATAACTCTGTAATTCCTATAGTCTTAATACTCTTTTTCACCATAATCCAAATCATCTTCTTTATCATCTTCTAACTGCTTTTTTATAGCGTAACGAGGTTCTTTAGCCAACTCTTCATAAGCTTTATACTGTTTTGAATAAGCCTTATAAACATTTAAAATTGCTGCGGCAATACCAATAAATATACCAACCCAAAATAGCCAACCAATTCCTGTTAAGCTACGAAGTAACCAACCAATACCAAATCCCATAAGTACAGCTACAACCATAGAAATACCTAAAGAGAGACTATCAGCAGCCTCTATAATAGGCTTTATTCTTGGCTTACGCTCTTCTTCAGCAGGAGTATTGTTTTTTTCTTCTTTAGCCATTTGTAATCGCTTTAAATACTCTTGAACTAGCTTTAATAGTATCTTCTATCATTGCATCAGTCGTTGCAGTTGAGATAAAACCTGTCTCATAAAGTGAACAAGCAAAGTAAAAACCTTCTTCAAGCATTGCAGCATGAAATTTAGCAAAAAGCTCAGCGTCACTACTGCAAGCATCCGCAAAGTTTTTAACTGGTTTATCGTTAAAGAAGAAACCGAACATACTTCCTCTTGTATCAATCTGCATTGTAATACCACAAGAGTGGGCTTCTTTTTGCATTCCCTCAACTAGTCTTACAGCTCGCTCATTTAAAACTGCCATAACTCTCGCATTTTGTTTTAGTTTAGTTAGAGCTGCTAATCCTGCTGCCATTGCTACTGGATTTCCACTTAGTGTTCCTGCTTGATAGACTGGTCCATCAGGAGATAGTTGAGACATAATCTCTGCGCGTGCACCAAAGGCACCAACAGGCATGCCACCACCGATAACTTTACCAAGTGTAACGATATCTGGCCTAACACCTGTTATAGACTCAGCACCATTTATAGTAGCTCTAAAACCACTCATAACTTCATCAAAAATAAGGAGAGTACCATTTGCATCACAAAGTTCTCTAAGCTCACGTAAGAACTCTTTATCTGCAGGAACAAGACCCATATTCCCTGCTATTGGTTCAATAATAACACAAGCGATATCACTAGAGTCCGCAAAACATTTCTTCACAGACTCTATATTGTTATATTCCGCCAAAAGAGTATGTTTTGTAAAGTCTGCTGGAACACCCGGAGAACTAGGGTTTCCAAAAGTAGCAGCACCGGAACCTGCTTCAACCAATAAAGCATCACTATGACCATGGTAGCAACCCGTAAACTTAACAATATCGTCACGACCTGTAAAACCACGTGCAAGACGTATAGCACTCATAACAGCCTCTGTCCCACTACTTACAAATCTTACTTTATCAATAGAGTCAAAAAATGAAACAACAAGTTTCGCTAACTCTGTTTCTGCCTCTGTTGGAGCACCAAAACTAAGGCCATGTTTTACTGCGTTTATAACTGCAGCTTCTATAGATTCATCACGATGACCAAAAATTAATGGACCCCAAGATTGAACATAATCAACATACTTGTTACCATCAACATCTTTTAAATAAGCACCCTCACCTTCTGTAATAAAGATAGGAGTTCCACCAACGCTTTTAAACGCTCTAACAGGAGAGTTTACTCCACCAGGAATTAGACTTTGTGCTTCTTGGAATGCTTTTTTTGATGCTTCTCTGCTCATATATTGACCTTAATTATTTTTTTGTAATTATAGCAGAGTGCCCTTAACTTTTATTTGCTATAATCATCACACTTAAAATAAAATGGAAAAATTTGAATAGATCTTCTTTTGCTCTTAGTGTTGCACTACTTATCCACCTCTTACTAATCCTAATCTTTTGGATACTTGGGATAATGTCTCCTGAGGTAAAAAAAGAGCAAAAGCCTCAAGAAAAAAAGATAAAAATCTCTCTCAAAGAGATGCCAAGAATAGATAAAAGGTTAGGACTAACAAAAGAAAAAATCAAACAGAATCCTATTGCTCCATCTATGCCAAAGGGTTCTCAATTAAAAAAGATAATTAAACAACCCCCTATTAAATATGAACCAAAGAAACCTGTTAAAACACCAACATTAAACAAAAAGCCGGCACCAACTAAACCAATGCCGAAACCTAAATCAAAAATTGAGCCACTTCCACCCGTTAAGCCCTATATTCCACTTTTAACAACGAAGCCCGACGTGAACCAGACTAAAAAGCCTAAAAAAGAGACAAAACGAAAAGATAACATGGATTGGCTATATGAAGACAAATCAGCAAACGAAGAAAAAAAAGAGAGTAAAAAAATAACATCTAAAGGAAATGTTTCTCAAAATATTAAAGAGTTATATGGAGATGAGTTTGGAAAACTTACTCCTGGACAACAGCAGTATATTATAGATAATCAAGAGATTATGAGACGCATTACACAAGATGTATTAACTCGTATTGCAAGAGTAAATTTAGGTCGTGATTTAAATGTTAATAGAAGTAATGTAATCGAGTTTAAACTTCATCCAAATGGAGATATGTCAGACTTCAAATTCTTAGAAAAAAGTGGTTATTATGTTCTTGATGATACAACGAAAGAGACTATAAGCTATGCTTACAGCCATTATCCTAGACCTGAAGAGGTAATTCTCATTAGGTACAATGTATTTTATAACTTAGCGAGACACTAAGAGATTACTTTTTAGGGTTATTTTTAATGTAACTCTTTTTAATACCTATCATTTCATATACGGATATCTCTTCACCAGCCTCTTGAATGACTAAGTCAGTATCACTAAACTGACCCTTCATTTTTTCTATCTCTTTATATCCACTCTGCGTTATCTCACTCATAGCGATATTAATAGATCCGGCCCACATCAAAGCTATCATTATCCAAACTATCTTTTTAGCCCCGGCGTAGACTCCAATAAAGTGAAAACCTACACTTAATAAAAGTCCAATAATTATTACAATCGTTGTTGTCATTTAATTAACTCCTCAGTCATGTCTTCACCTCTTGGTTTCATCTCAATTCCCATCTCTTGAACCATCTTGTCTCCAAAGCTCATTACAGCCATTGTACCGAGTAACATGAGTACAACAACTACAAAAAGAAAAACAAGTGCCATGGAATAACGTTTTAGTGCTGTTATCATCTATTTAGGAGCTATTCCATTAAACTCTATACATCTTGAAGTATGAAAATCTCGCTCATAGTCATCATTTTTAAATTTATCATCTTCAATTCTCCATCCTTGATCCTTAGAAAGAAGCACTGATCTCGAAATTGTACGACGCATTTTATTTTCACAGATTATTGTCTCACCTGCATTAAATATTTCTTTAACGCCATCCATTCTTGATGTCGTCATGTTATAGTGAAACGCAATCATAAGTGTCAGAGCACCACCAACTCCGAGCATACCTCTTTTAAACGCAACCTTAGGCATAAAATCTCTAGTTGTAACAACAACTGTGATAGTCATAATAAAAGCACCAATAACGAGGTAAACAGCTTCTAGTTCTAAAAAAAGTTCCATTATCTTTCCTATTTAATATATTTTTCTTCCCAAGCTGCGTCAGCCGGGGTAAAGTACTCTATACGTACTTTTTTAAATTCTCTTGAACTATAAAGTGGCATATGAGATTTTGAATCAATTTCACTCGCCATTTCAGCAATAATTCCATTTGTCTCTTCTTTTGTTTTTCCATGAACCATTGTAAAAAGATTATATGGCCAGTTTGGATATTTCGGACGAAGATAACAGTGACTTACAGCACTAAACTCAGCAGCTGACGCTCCAATAGCCTCACCCTTTTCACCATCTTCAACATCCCATACTACCATTGCGTTTGCATTAAAACCAGCTTTTCTATGGTTAAGAATTGAAGCAAACCTTCTCATATAACCAGCTTCTTGAAGTTCTTTTAAAACTCCAAAGAATGTGTCATAGCTGATATCAAGTTCTTCTATAATCTTCTTAAACGGCTCACTTACCATTTCAATATCATACTGAGCTTTACGAACTATGTCATGATGAAGAGGAGTCATATTTACTTCGGTGTGCACAACTTTTTTAACTTTCTCTTTCTTCTCATCTTTTCCTGTTGTATTTAGCTTAACATTTATCTTAAAAAGTTTAAGAGTAGGAAGCATGATATAGTCATCTGCTTGTGTAAGCTCAGCAAGAATCTCTACCGTTTTATCCAATCCTAACTTAGAGTCAGGAGAAACACCAAGAGTAAACCAGATATTAAACTCATGGTTTCTCTCATAGTTATGTGAAATACCAGGATGAGAGTTTATAATCTCTACGGCTGCATCAATTTTCTCTTTTTTAACTTTAAACGCAACAAGAGAAGATTTATAACCTAATCTTTTAGTATCAAAAATAGCGGATGTTTGACGGATTATACCGGCTTTTTTTTCAGCTTGTAAAATCTCTAACACTTCAGCTTCACTCATATCTAACTCATTAGCAATCACCTCAAAAGGTTTTGCAACTAGTGGAAACTTCTTCTGTATTCTCGATAGTATTTCATCTTTTATCATTTTACATCTTTCATAGTAAATTTAGTATGCGGGATTGTAATCTAATTTAAATTAATTACAGTTGATACGAATCAAGTTTGTAATTTTGCTTATTATGCTATTATGTCAACAAAAAAATTAAGTGAATGAATATGGCCTATTTCCCAGCTTTTTTAAAGCTTGACAATAAAAAAATTTTAATCGTTGGTGGCGGCTACATAGCTTATGAAAAGTTAGATCACCTTTTAGATTTTACTAAAGATATTTCTGTAATTGCACTTGATTTATCTGATGACATGGCTAGAGATATCAAAGAGAACAATCTTTCATTTGAAAAACGTGCTTACAGAGTTGGTGACATTAAAGATTTTGCAGTAGTAATAGTTGCAGTTGATGATATCCCTCTTCAAGCAGAAATATTCGCTGAATCAAAACAGTACAACTGTTTGTGTAATTCAGTTGATTCAGTTGATTACTGCGATTTTATCTTTCCATCTTATATAAAGAAAGATGATTTAACAATTGCTGTATCAACATCAGGTGCAAGTCCGGCAATGGCAAAACATTTAAGAATTTACCTGCAAAATCTTATTCCAGATAGTATTGGTGAGTTTTTAAAAGAGATGAAAGATTTGAGAAAAACTCTGCCAAAAGGTAAAGAGAGAATGAAAATGCTTGATGAAAAAGCAAAAAATTATATAAATAATTGGAATAATAGATAGTGTGGTTTATCTGCACGTGAGCCTTCCGCTGAGGAAAACTTAGCGTTAGCGTAGTTAAATGGGCTTTTGCTCATTTAATGTAAAAAACAATAAAATGGAGTAGTAAATGAGTGAAGAGACAAAACCACCAAGTTTAGCAAAAAGAGTATTTATATTTACTGTGTTAGCAGGTTTCTTAATAATGGGTATTCTCTCTATGAAAAGAGCAATGCCAGAGGCTAAAGAAGAGAGAATATATAAGGCGATTAAAGCTTACAGCCCTTATCAGTTAGAAAAAAGAATTGGTGGTTTAACAATACGTGATTCAAGAGATGAAGAGTTTAAAGAAAAACCAAGTGCTGCTGAAGTTCTTCATCGTATGGATGAGCTAGACAAAATATGGTTTAAAAATCACCTTGTTGTAGAAAATAGTGATATTATTATTACTCAAGAGGATAACACTACTGTAAAAATCTTCATTGAGACTCCAAAAGAGAGAGCCTTCATAAAAAGTTTCTTGGGAATTTAGTCCCTATTACTATTTAGAACGCTTTTTGAGCAAAGCCCAAAAAACTACGTTAACACTATGTTCTTTTCAGCAAAGGGCTCATGTAACTAGTTACATTTATTAATCTTTTAATTTGAAAGAGAAGTAAAGCGCTAGAAGTAGCATTGTAAACGCAGTGCTATACAGAACTGTATAATTTAAAAAGTGTAAAATCACACCCCCAATTATTGAGAAAAACAATCCAAATGAAACTATATTAATCTGTAAAGCTACATATACAGGTCTTTTATCAGCTGGAGCAAGAGCTAGTATCAAGTTTCCAGATGCTATTCTATTTCCATCAAGCGCAGCACCTACAAGAAAGAAAATAAACATATACTCATAAAGTGATGAAGCACTAAAAGCCACCAAAATAGCGATAATCTGTAGAGATATAGATATATTTGCTGTTAGCTTATTTAGGCCTTTTCCACTGAGTCTTCCCCACAAAAAGTTACTAAGCATTGCACCAATCATTTGAGTTGTAATCAAACTACCAATTGCAACACCATCAAGATCTATTTTCATCTGTGCATCTAAAATTATAAATGGCAAAGCTATTAGATATCCATAAGCTAAAAGAAAAGTTTTGAGTTGTATCTGCAAGTCTTTGTCACCCTTTAGTAAAGTCCATGAATTATGAAGAAACTTTTTAAACGAGTTTTCTCTTTGAGTTACTTCTTCTTTAACAGGTTCATCTACAGTTCCAAAGGCGAGATACCCTAGCCCCATAATAAATGAACTAATAATAAAGAGGTATCCATAACTATCTGGTGCAGGAAAAGCTGAGATTATCCAACCAGCTAAAGCACCACTTATAAGACCACCTGCCCCACTAAAAAACTGGCGATAAGCCATTGTTTTTCCACGAAATTTATGCGAGAAAATCTTACCTATGATATCTTTAAAATAGATAGCACCAAAACCAGCACTAAAGGAGAAGATAAAAAGACCTAGACCTATAAAAAACAGAGTTAAATTTGGCGAATCTTTTCCAAAAACTATAATGGCCACACCAATAAAAAACCAAGCTAAAAATCTGATGATAAAAACACGGCGCATATATGGCAACATAAGCTTATAGCTCTGTGCTTGAAACGCAGCGAATAGTTGCACCACAATAGCTCCACCACGCAGAAGTGCCGCAAAAAATCCAACAAGCATAGAACTACCACCAAAATAGTTAACTATAAGCGGTAAAATTGTTGAAGGTTCTGCTATCGTCGTACCTATAGAGAGAAAAAATCCATGCAAGATATTTCTTACATGATTAGAGAATTTATCCACTTAGTTTAATTTTTCCCAAGCTTCATCTATACTACTAGCATTCTCAGTTACAAACAGATAAACAGCTGCGTTTAGTGTTGCTAACTTCATATACTCATCAGATGGATTGTTTAATTGATCTAACGAATCTTCTAAAGTAATTGTATCCCAAGACTTAGTATAGTTTATCCCATAATGAGCAGGGTCAATAACTATTTCATCCACTTCACCACCATTTGTAATCCAAAGTCTTCCTTTAGAAAACAGTTCTGGAGTTCCTTCATTACCTTGAATAAGAGCAAATCTTTTATATCTGTCTGAGAAAATTTCTACATATTTTTTTACATATGGTTTATGAAAAACACCTGTAATAGCATATTCACTACTTGCAACACCAGGAAGCTTTTCTATAGTATTAAAACCTGTACGAAGACCTAGTTTCATACGTAAGTCAGTTAAATCACTTAACTCTTTAAAGAAATCTGCTCTATCAAAGTAGTGCGCATTCGAATTAATATCCAAATTAGTGCAGATATCTTTTATAGTTATTCCACCTTTTGCAGGAGTCAACTCATCACCTATAACTACTAAACTAAGTCCTGACTTTTCAAGAACCTGTGCTACAAGTGGAAATATGTAAGGGTTTTTTGCTTTTCCATCAAATGGGTATCCAAGCTCTAATGAATTAGCTATTGTACTTTTCTTAATATACTCATCACATGCTTCAATAGCACCACGAAACTCCGTAGTAGTCTCAGGTTTGAGTCTCCAACCAAGAAGAAACGCAGCAGCTTGTTCACTTGGTATACTCTGATTTAAAATCTGTTTCATCATATCTTTTGACTCTTCAAACGTTAAATCTCTGTTACCTTTAGGTCCAGTTCCTACTGCATGTATATATTTAAAAAAATCCATTCTATTCCTTGATGTAAATCTATATTATAATTTTAGTGTTATGATATACTCTTATACTTAAGTTTATATGAGGTGTCAGTATTAAAAAGGTAGTTTTAATTACAGGTGCTAGTTCGGGTATGGGTAAGGCTACAGCTGATTTTTTGGCAAAAAATGGTTTTTTAGTTTATGCCGGAACTAGAGATGTTAAAAATTTATCAGATTTAAAAGAAAAAGATATAATTCCTATAGAATTAGACATTACTAATCAAGCTAATATACAAAAAGCTATCGAGTTCATCTCTTTAAAACACAACACAATTGATATACTCATCAACAATGCTGGATATGGTTTAGTCTCTACAGTTGAGGATGTAAGTGAAGAAGAGATGCTCTCTCAGTTTAACATTAATGTATTTGGTGTTTTAAGAGTTTCAAAAGCGGTTATTCCTATAATGAGAGAAAATCAAAGTGGAATTATTATAAATATCAGCTCGTTTCTTGGTAAAATCGGTCTTCCACTTCTTACTCTGTATAACTCAAGTAAATATGCAGTTGAAGGAATCACAGACTCTCTTCGCTATGAACTAAAAGATTTCAACATAAGAGTCCACTCAATAATGCCAGGTTTTTTTGACACTAAATTTGCGAGAGACAACCTTGTCACAAACCTTAAAACTTTTAATAAAAATTCACCCTATGCACCTCTTGTATCAAAGCTTGCTCCAGTGATTGTAGAGCAGATAAATAATGGAAACTCTCCAAAGGAAGTTGGTCAAATAATTTTAGAAATCATAATAAATGATAAATTTCCAGCCCGTGCAACCATCGGAGATAAAGCTAAAAAATTCATTCCAATGAGAAAAGAGTTGAGTGATGAAGATTTTGAGAGAAGAGTACGAGAGTATTATAACTTATGACGGATGAGAATGGATAGCTTCTTTTTTAACATAACCGATACCAGTTATAAAATAACTAAAATTTTTAAGAATAAAGAGGAGCATATTACAAGGGTTGATATATCAAACGGTATTGTTTTTTTTGACATCTATTTAAACGCTACACATTCAAAAGAGTTTAATGTAAAAAATCTCGACAGAATGGTAGTTATTCCAGTTACAAAAAAAGGTAGTTTTTTACTTAAAGACAAGATTACAAGTAACAGTTATAGAGTAAAAGAGAATAGTATCAACATTTTCACCTCTTCAAGACAGGACTTATCACTTAAGATAGATCAAGCCAATGAAACAGAAATTTTTGTACTTTTTATAGCTGATTTTATCCTAAAGAGATACCTAAGCTCTGATGAAAATGAAGTTATAAACTATTTATATAAAAATATTCAAGATGAAGTCTCATGTGAACTAATAAATACTCAACCAATAGATGCTATTAGCTTATATATAATCAATAAAATTATAAATACTAAATCTGACTCACAAATGAACAGTATACGATGTGAAAGAAACATTCTGGAATTTATGATTCATAGATTTAAATTATTAGATATGCTTGATAACAAACTCAGTAATGATGAAACTTGTATCTCAAGGTCAGCAAAAGCCATTTTACTTCGTAGTTTTACAGCACCTCCAAGTATTGAACTATTAGCCCACCTATGCGCTACTAATGAATCTAAACTAAAAAAAGTTTTTAAAAAAGTATATAAGACTACTATATACGGTTATATACAAAAACTACGATTAGAACAAGCAAATCTTCTTTTAAAAGAGCAATCATTGAATATTGGGGAGGTTTCTCAAGAGGTTGGGTACAAGCATCAAGGACACTTTTCCAATCTATTTTTTGAATTTTATGGAGTATATCCTAAAGATTTATTAAAAAAATAATTCTTCTACTGCTAAAATATAATTCCTCTTGTGCTAAAAAACCATTGATACTCCTAGAAGTTTTTTATATACTTACTTATATTAAAAATCTAGAGGAGTTAAAAATGTCAAAAATAGGTATAGAAAAACTAAAGAGACTTTTATCATTTAATTGAAATAGAGTTATAACAATTCAGAAGGAAATCAGTATGAAATATATTTTACTATTCATTATAAGTTTTTTACCACTTCTACATGGATACTCTCTTCAAGAAAAAGCGTTGAGGAAGGGTCTTAAACCTATTCCAAAAGATTTTGATGTTCTAAAGAGTCAAGTAGATGATGAGAATAATCCTATGACAATACCTAAAATACTGCTAGGAAAGAAGCTATTTTTTGATAAAAATCTTTCAAAAGACAGAAGCCTTGCATGTGCTAAATGTCATGATATAAAAAAAGGTGGAGAGGATGGGAAACCTACTGCTATTGGGCACCTTAACCAAGAGAATCCAAGCCATCTAAATTCTCCAACAGTCTTAAATACTGCCTACTCTAAACACCTATTTTGGGATGGACGAGTATCTTCTCTTCGAGAGCAAGCCAAAGGTCCAATGCAAGCACATTTTGAGATGGCTTCAACTCCTGAATTAGTTGAAGAGAGAGTAAAGGAAAATGCAGAGTACAGAGAAAAATTCAGTGAGATATTTGGCAGGGACTCTATTACATTCGATAACGTAACAAAAGCTATTGCAGTGTATGAAAAAACACTTGTTACAAGAGGTAGATATGATGACTTTTTAGATGGAAATATCAACGCTTTGAATACACAAGAGAAGAGAGGTCTAAATCTTTTCATAGATATGGGTTGTAAGGGTTGTCATTTTGGTCCAGCTATTGGTGGTCAAAATATGCAAAAGTTTCCTCTACGTGATTACAATAGTTTTTTAAATTTAACTACAACATTTAATGAAAAAACAAAGGGTCGAAGCGTTAAAGACATAAGTTTCAACTTTAAAATATACCACCCCTATCCTTTTGAAAACAAGGGTGGATTTATGGGAAAAGATGGTCAAAAAACATTTAGAGTACCGATTCTCAGAAACATATCTAAAACAGGACCATATTTTCATAATGGTGCAGTTAAAGATTTACGTGAGGCTATTGAAATAATGAGTAAATACCAAGTAGGTGTTGGACTATCAAAAGAACAGTTAGATGCTTTAGAAGCATTTTTAAAATCTCTCGATGGAGAGCTAGTTGATTATAATCTATTTTCCAAATAATTAATGCATTTTTTAATTTTTGTAACACTATTAGTATCAACATTAAACGCTAATCACGTAATCTGGTATTCAAATTTTGATAAAGCCCATCAAGCAGCAATAAAGGAGAGTAAAAGGCTGATGATTTTACTAATAAAAAAAGATTGTAAATCTTGTAGAGAATCTATAAAAACAGCATTTCTAAATCAACCATATATAGATGAAATAAACGATAATTTTATATCTGCTATAGTAATAAAAAATCAAAAAGAGAGTTATCCAATTGAAATGCTGTACACTTTCACTTATCCAACACTATATTTTTTAGACAATAGAGAACTTTTTGTGTGTGAACCAATTAGAGGAGAAGTGACTCCAGAAAAGTTAGAGAACCATCTGAAGCTGTGCAAATAGGTTTAGTGCGAAGATGAACTATGTTGTAATGCTTCTTCTATATCACCGCTTAAAGCAGAAGCAGCAGCGCTATTGCTAAACTGGATGTTTCCTTCTTGAAATTTAATTGATGAAGATACTGCATCGCCATTATCAATTTTTTCAGCTATAACTTCATTATTTTTAAATTCAGTAATTTTCCAGCCATTTTGCTTACCAGCTTCTTCAATAGCATGAAGAATTTTTTCATTATCGTGAGTTTTTACTTGAAGTCCATCACCGCCTGTTGAGTTACACCCAGTTAACAAAACAAGGGTAAGTGCAGAGATTAAGCTTAGAGATAAGATTTTTTTCATTTAGTGATCCTTTAATATAAAAAATTAAACAATCAATGATATAATAACAATTCTAAAAACAATTTGATTCATGTCAAGTTTTAAACAATAATCAACAAGGTAAACAATGACAATAGATATTTTAACTATACTCGTAATGACTCTACCTATGCTACTTTTTAGTGTATACCCAGGTCTTAAATTAGGCGACTACCTCGAAGAAAAGTACTCTATAGAGGAAACAACTAAAAGAAAAGTTGTAGTATCTACAACAATCGTTTTCACCCTTACATTATCTTCGTTACTGTATTACCTGTAACTATATAATTGTTTCAATTAGTTACAACTATTATTAAATCCAACTTAATTTTTAAATTAACTTCATAAATTGATTTATGTCAATTTGCTTTCAGTCAAATAGAGATAAACTACAAATGATTCTAAAAATGTAGAACAAAATGAAGGAGACACAAATGATTGAAGAAGTGGTTATGCGACAGGATATTCCTTTAGATGACTTTTTGCCAATCTTTGTATCTTCTGCACTTGTTCTAGTTTTTGGAGGAGTTTATGTTGGGATTTATACTGCTGTTAAAACTAACCTACTAAAAAAATGGTATATGCCTTTGGCATACATATTTTGGATGATGACTGCCTATTGCTTATATTTAATGGGTAGTTTGATGATGGTAGGCGATTTTACAGCTAAGGCTTTAGTAGTTGCTGCTATTGGATTATTATTACTTCCACACGCAGTTTATTATATGCAGGATCAAGTTCATGAACAAAATGAACACTGATTACTGTTTATATAATTACAACAATTAAATTAGGAGAATACAGTGGCTAAACAATCTGTATGGAGTGACAATCGTTTCTGGCAACGTTCAGCAGCGTGGATTACGGGATTTGCATCAGTTTTACTTATTTGGTTAACATTTGACACAGCGGGTCAAATAGCAATGGGTACTGACGCAGACTTACAAAATGGCGTAACTAAAAGGGTTCCAGGACCTACAGTTATCAACTATAAAATTACTTACGAAATGAGCGCATCACGTGGTCATGAAGTGCCAATTATTGGTGGTAATAATGGTAAGGGAATGTCAACATTCCAAGAAAAAGAGATGTTTTTTGGTAGAGATGATTACTCTGAAGAAGAAGCTGGTGCTTTACTTCACTTAGGTAAATTAGCTTCTCAAACTAGAAACTGTATGAATTGTCATACACTTCTTGGAAATGGAGCATATTATGCACCAGATTTAACTAAAGCTTGGTTAGATCCAGCATGGGGACCTGAAGGTTCAATGCAGGCTATGACAAGTAAGGATACAAAAGAAGAGGCTATGGCTGAATTCTTACAACATCCATCAACTTACCCAACTCATGCTCGTATGATGCCAAACCTTGGTATTGGCGCAGATGAAGCTAAAGGTCTAGTTGCTTTCTTGAAACATATGTCATCAATCGATACAAATGGTTTCCCAAGAAACTTCGGAAAAATACAAGGAGCTGTTCATGGCAAATAATCACTTAACAGGTATTGGAAGTGAATCAAAACAATTAGCAACATGGTATTTTACTTTTGCTGCAATTCTTTTTGGTGCACAATTACTATTTGGTTTAGTTATAGCGACTCAGTATGTAATGCCAGGTTTCTTATTTGAACTATTAGACTTCTCTGTGGCTAGAATGTTACACATTAATGCACTTGTTGTATGGATGGTTTTTGCAATGTTCGGTTCAGTTTATTGGTTATTACCTGATGAAACCGGAATTGAAACTATTGGAATCAAAATTGGTAAATTACTTTACTGGATATTTGTAGCAGCTATCGTTGTTGTTGTTCTAGTTTATTTATTTGTTCAAGTTGGAGAGCCTAATCAGTTATCAATTTGGTTTATCCATGAAGGTCGTGAGTATATTGAAGCTCCAAGATGGGCTGACATCGGTATCGTTGTTGTTGCTCTTGGATTTGTTGCTAATCTTTTCTTAACAGGAATCAAAGGGAACCGTTCAGGTATCGTAACTGTACTTATGGCAGATATGATTGCATTTGCTGGTCTTTACTTAGCTGGTATGTTCTTCACAGATAATATCTCTGTTGATCAGTACTGGTGGTGGTGGGTAATTCACTTATGGGTTGAAGCTACTTGGGAAGTTTTCGTTGGTGCTTTAGCTGCTTATGGTCTTATTCAGATGATTGGTGCTAATCGTAAAGTTGTTGAAATGTGGTTATGGATCGAGGTAGCGATGCTATTTGGTTCAGGTATCCTTGGTATCGGTCACCACTATTTCTGGATCGGAACACCTGAGTACTGGTGGGAAATTGGAGCGCTTTTTAGTGCACTAGAGCCATTACCACTTGTTGCTATGTTCATCCACGTTATGTATGACTGGGGTAAACAACAAGGTAAACAAAATGCTGCTTCTATAGCTGCCGGTGAAGATGATATTTCAGTTATTAAAAACTCTCCTGCTTTTCTTTGGTTTTGGATGAATGCTTTTGGTAACTTCTTAGGTGCTGGTGTTTGGGGATTCTTCCATACATTACCACAAGTAAATCTATATACACACGGTACACAGTTCACATCAGCTCACGGACACTTAGCGTTCTTTGGTGCTTATGCAACTATTCTTATCGGTATGATGTATCTTGCTATTCAAGGTACAAATGGTATTAAAGTTATGAAACGTACTAAAGCTTCTATCTGGTCAGTGAGCCTTTTAGTTGGTGGTATGTTAGGTATGACTGTAGCACTTACTATCGCTGGTTATGTTCAAGTTCTTGTTTCTCGTGCACAAATGGGTGCTACTTGGGCAGGTTACTTTGATGGACAAGCTGGTATGTGGTTCGCACAAGCTATGGATTGGAGACTACTAATGGGTGGTGTTATGTTCGTAGGTTTTGCATTCCTAATCTATGATTTCTTAAAAACTGGTAGCAATCCAGTACACGAAAGATAAGGAGATAAATTATGTTTGAAGCAATGACAGATGTAGTACCAAGCTTTTTTGCTTGGTTAAATCAAGGTCCGTTAACTCTAACTATCTTTCTTCACACTGTTATAATACTTCCAATGTTTTGGATTTATAAACAAGAGAAAGCTCGTTTAGAGAGTGAAAGTTAGAAATTAGTTAGTTGTTGGTGCCGGCTCCATTGGGGCCTGTACTATTTTATCTATTTTGAAGGAGAATTAAAATGAGATTAAATAAATTAGTTATGTCCGCTGCTGCTTTAGCAGTTGTTACTTCAGGTTTATTCGCTGGTACGTCTAACATGGACGTAGAGAAGGTATTTGAAAGAGAGTGTCAAGGTTGTCACGGTCCAAATCATGAAGGTGGTGTTGGTTCTGATTTACGTCCTGATGTAATCTCTAAGAAAAATGCTTACACTTTAGCAGAGACTATCTTAAATGGTAAGCCAGGTACTGCTATGCCTGAATTTAAAGAAAAATTTTCAAAAGGCGATGCTGATAAAATGGTTGATTATCTTCAACATTTTAAAGGTAAGAAAATGGCTGTTCTTACTATGGACGCCGTTAAAGCAGGTTGGAAACCACTTAATGATAGAATGAAATTCTTCAAAAAGTATCCACATGCAGTTGATGTTAAGAAAAACACTGATATCTGTTTCGTAACAGAAAGAGATGCTGAAAGAGTTGCATTTGTTGATGGTACTTCAGGTAAAGTTTTATCTAAGCACCCTGCTGGTTTTGCGGTTCACGTAACTGTAACTAACAAGCGTCAGCCTCGTTATGCTTACTCAATCTCTCGTTCAGGTTTAGTAACAATGTTCGACCTTAACACTCCGGGTCAACAAAAAATTGCTCAGATTCAAGTTGGATCTGATTCTCGTGGTCTTGCAGTATCTCCAGATGGTAAATACCTAATGGCTGGTAACTACGTTCCAGGTGGTGCAATTCTTATGGATGCAATGTCTCTTGAGCCATTAAAAGTTTATCCAACTTCATCAGTAATTGATAATGATGGTAACATTGGTTCTTCTCGTGTTGCAGGTATTTATGATACACCATATGGTCCTTATATTGCATTTGCACTTAAAGATGCTGGACATGTTTATATCGTAGATTACTCTAAACCAAATTTCCCAATCGTTGGAGATATTCCAAATATTGGTAAGATTCTTCATGATGGTTTTTTAAATGAAGGTAAAGAGATTGGTCGTTACTTATTCCAAGCGTCTCAAGGTTCTGATGTTATTGGTGTAATTGATTTTAAAACTAAATCATTAGTTACTAAAATCTATACTGGTCCATCTGCTAAGCCACACCCAGGTCAAGGTTCTTCATTTTATAATGAACACTTAGGTCAACAACTTGGTGCGACTGTGAATATGAATCTTGGTCAAGTTACAATTTGGGATGATAACTTTGATGTTATCCGTCAAATTCCAACAGCTGGTGGTGGTCTATTCATCGGTACATCTGAGCATACTCCATTCCTATGGGCTGATAATGTACTTGGTGGATCTTCTAACTGGAATAAAGTTTACTTAATTAATAAGCAGTCTTTAGAAGTTGACAGAATTCTTACTGTTGGTACTAAAAAAGGTACTATAACTGATCCTGTAACGCATAAAACTTTATATAGCTGGAAAGTTCCAACTGTTAAAGATAAAAAAGGTAAAGCTATTACTCCAAGAATTTTACACGCTGAGCCAGCTAATCACGGTCACTGGACTATGATTTCTGAGTGGAATGCGGGTCGTATCGGTATTTATGAAGCTAAAACTGGTAAATTTGTTAAATATATCAAAGGTTTAACAACTCCTACTTTTACTTACTCAATCGAGCATAGACAAACTATTCCAGGTGCATAGTCACCCTTTTCTCTCCCTCGGGAGAGAAATCCTTTCTTAATTACTTCAATAACTTACAATTTCAAACTAACTTCATTCTTATATAATAATTAATTATAAAAATATGCAATTAGGCATAATTTAACAATATCAACAAATTTCCTATTTTCTTGGACTTATAAGCTTTATTTCAAGCTTTTTTTTGTTAGACTACAAAATCAAAATAAAGAAAAAAACATGAATAAAAAAATTATCTTAATGACGGCTTTTTGCTCTCTTCTTTCGTCAAATGAGCTAGATGGTAAAAAAGTTTTTGAAACATATTGTTGGGGTTGTCACCATCAAACTGCAGTTGCGTTTGGACCTCCTTTTACTGAAATAGCTAACAAGCGTACAAAAGATGAGATTAAAGCTTATATACTTGAACCAAAAGCTATGTATAAAGCTTTTGGTTATAAACGAACAGTTATGACTCAGCTAAAGCTTAATAACCAAGAGTTAGAAGCTATTTCTAACTATGTTACATCTTATAAAGGTAAAAAATAATGTTTAGACTATCAAACCTAATATCTGCAGTAGTTGAAGATAAACCAGAGAGAATTCTTGATGGTTCAATCGCTATATGGAACTTTACAAACAGATGTAATCTCTCTTGCCTACACTGTTACTCAAAATCAACACTAGATGAAGTGGACACACTAACAACTGAGCAAATCAAAAAAACTATTTTAGAGATGAAAGCTAATGGTGTTAAGTTCATCATATTTTCAGGTGGTGAGCCACTCACTAGAAAAGATCTTTTTGAAATTGCTGATTTTTGTAAAGATAACGGAATCATTACCTACCTTTCAAGTAATGGTCTTTACTTTACTAAAGGTAATGTTCAAAGAATCGTAGACACTTTTAACTATGTTGGTGTAAGTATTGATGGTGATGAACCAACTCATGATTACTTCCGTGGTTTAAAAGGTGCATTCAAGGAGACTTTAAAGGCTGTACAGCTTGCGAACTCTACTGGAGCGAAGGTTGGTATTAGATTTACTATGACTAAAGATACTATAGGCTCTTTAGAGTATATTTTTGATTTAGCTGAAAAAGAAAATATTCCTAAAATCTACATCTCACATCTAGTTTACTCTGGACGTGGTTTAGATAACTTAAAAATGGACCTCTCTAAAGAACAAAGACGTGAGGCAGTTGAGTTTATTATAGGTAAAGCATTTGAGTATTATGAAACAGGTAGAGATATAGAGATAGTAACAGGAAATATGGAAATGGATGCGATTCTTCTTTTGAATGAATTTGCTGTGAGATACCCTGAGCATAAGGAAGCTATGAGAAAAAGACTTGTAACTTGGGGTGGAAACTCTGCTGGACGTAAACTCTTAAACATCAACTCTGAAGGTGATGTAAGACCAGATCCATTCTTTCCTTTAACTGTTGGAAATATCATCGAAGAAGATTTTGGCGATATTTGGCAGTCAGGAGAGCTTTTAGATGAGCTGAGAATTCATCCAAGAAAACAGATAAATGGTATATGTGCTGATTGTGAGCAGATAGATATATGTAATGGTGGCTCACGTGCTCGTGCTTATGCTATTACAGGTGACTTATGGAGTGAAGATCCATCATGTTACCTAACTGAACAAGAAAGAAAAAGGGATTAGAATGTTGAAAAAAATATTATTAAATAGTGTAGCTACAGCTTTAGTGTTTTCAGGTCTAAACGCAGCAGGTGTTAATCCTATCACTTCAATGCTCAACACAAATGAGAAAATATTTGTTGTTGAGAGAGAGAGTGAATCTCTTGCTATTGTGGAAAAAGGTTTAACAAGAGGTCACCTTAAAGGCATGCATAACATGAACCATGGTGTTGTTAAGTTTGATGGCAAAGATGGTTATGTAATCTCTCGTGATGGTTGGGTCGTAAAATTTGACCCAGTTAAAGAGAAAATAGTAAAAGAGCTTAAAACTAGTGATAGTGCTATCGGTTTCACAATAACAAAAAACTTTCTTGCAGTTGCAAACTATGCTAAAAAAAGTGTAGATATTTTAGATAGAGATTTAAACCCTCTTCAGTCTTTTGAGACTGGCTCTAAAAATGTTGGTATTAAAACTTACAAAGATTATCTAATCTTTTCACAAATGGACAATGATAAAATCACTGTTTTAAAAGATACAAACTATGGTAAAGGTCTTCCTCACTTCGTAATTCATAAAGAGTTTGAAGATGTTGGCGTTATGCCATTTGATGCGATGATTAAAGATAATAACTTCATCACAGGTTTCTTTCAAAGTAACCACTTTGGTGTAGTTAACTTAGATACTATGAAGTATTCAAAAATTGATATCTTACTAGGGGACAGAAAACCTGTACTTAAAGTACCTCACTTCGGTTTTTGGAGTATTGGTGGTGGTTATGTATTTATCCCTGCAGTTGGTGACAATAAAGTTCTAGTTTATACACCAGATTTTAAATTTATTCAAAATATTGAAACTGAAGGACTTCCTGTATTTTCAGCACTGAGTCCTGATAAAAAATATTTAGCGGTAACATTTAGCGGTAAAAAATTTCCAGTTATTCAGATTATTGATACAAAAACTCTTAAAATTATTAAAAGATTTGAGTTTAATGGAAAAGTTTTGCATGTTAGATGGTCAAAAACAAGACCTAATCTTTATGTATCTGTAAATGATGCAAATAAAGTTGCTGTTATTGACACAAGAAGTTGGTATGTAAGTAGAGAGATGTTTCAGATTCAAAAACCGTCAGGTATTTTTATTTATGAGGAAAAAGAGTAATGGGTAAGGTTTTCTTAACTGGTGCAGGGCCAGGGGACATTGAACTACTAACTATGAAGGCTGCTCGTGTTATTCGAGAAGCAGATGTAATCATATATGACCGTCTTGCAAATCCGGATATTTTAGAAATGGCTAAAGATGGATGTGAATTTGTCTATGTTGGTAAAGAAGATGGTCGTCATATCATGCCTCAAGATGATATAAATGAAGTTATCTATCAAAACGCACTCAAACATGCAAACGTTGTTCGCCTTAAAGGGGGAGACCCTTTTGTATTTGGTCGTGGTGGTGAAGAGGCTCTTTATCTACTTGAACGTGATGTAAAATTTGAAATTATTCCAGGCATTACTTCTGCTATTAGTGGACCTGCTTATGCAGGTATTCCTGTTACTCATCGTGGTGTAGCGGTAAGCTTTAGAGTTGTAACAGGTCATGAATCACCAAATAAAAAAGTGTCTCAGATTCCATGGGACAACTTCAAGACTGATGACACAATTATCTTTTTAATGGGTCTTCATAATCTTCCAAAAATTAGCCAAAAGCTTATAGAGATAGGAAAAGCAGCTGAGTATCCTGTTGCTGTAATCTCAAAAGGAACTACAAAAGATCAGAGTGTTGTAGTTGGAACTTTAGAAAATATAGTTGAAAAAGCAAAGGACGTCCCTACTCCTGCTCTAATCGTTGTAGGTCGTGTTGTTGAGTTAAGAGATCAACTAAAGTGGTTTGAGGGTAATGCATAAACCACTCCACGATTTCAAAGATGCGATAGAAATCGCACAAGATATATACTGGATTGGTATGTATCTTGAAAATGACCCCTTCCAATGCCATCCATACTTAATTAAAAATGGTGACGAATCTATCCTAATTGACCCAGGTTCAATGCTTGAGTTCAAAGAGACAGTACGTAAAGTTAAAACTATTGTTGATATGAAATCAATCAAATACATTGTACTACATCATCAGGACCCAGATTTAGTAGCTGCTGTACCTGAAATAGAAAAACTAATAGATAGAGATGACCTGCTCATTGTAACGCACTCTAGAATGTCTCTGCTTATTAAACACTATCTTGTTACTTCTGATTATTATGAGATTGATAAAAATGATAACCAACTTATAACTCCAAATGGGTATAGATTAGATTTTCACACAACTCCATACTGTCACTCTCCCGGTGCTTTTGTGAGCTATGAGCCAAAAACTAAAACTCTGTTTTCAGGAGATATTTTTGGTGGTCTCGAGGAGTCCTGGGAGTTTTATGCTGATGAGACTTACTTTCTTAAAGCTAAACAATTTCATCAAGAGTATATGCCGAGTAAAGATATATTTAATTATGCACTCAATAAGATTGAGAAACTAGATATAAACCTTATAGCCCCACAACACGGTTCTATAATTGAGAAAAAATATATAGCTAATCTAATACGTGATATGAAGGATCTAGATTGTGGTCTATACATAGAAGAGAAATATAATAATGAACTTCTAGATACTATTTCTCAACTTCAAGAGAAAGAAAAAACCATTAAAGAGAAAGACAGACAGCTCTTTGAACAAAGTAAAAGAGCAGAGATGGGTGAGATGATAGGTAATATTGCCCACCAATGGCGTCAACCTCTTGCTATTATTAATACTATCGTTGCTATTTTACAAGAGAAAAATTCTATTACAGTCCTATCCCAAGAAGAGCTCAAAGAGAAGTTAGAGAAGATGCAAACGCGTATTCTTTACATGTCTGATACCATTGAAGATTTTATGAACTACTATCGTCCAGATAAAGAAAAATCTTCTTTTAAAATAATTGATGCACTTACTCAAGCTTTAGAAGTCGCACATATCAACAATAAAGTAGAATTGACTATCAGTACAGATGAGAAATTGACTCTTTATGGACTTAAAAATGAGTATATTCAAGTTATCGTCTCTATTCTGTCTAATATTCATGACTTAATCATTGAAAGGGAAATAAAAAGACCAGAGGTTGATATTAAACTCTACAAAGAAAACGGTTATGCTACTCTAGCCATAACTGATAATGTAGGTGGCATTAAAGATGAAAATTTATCTAAAATATTTAACCCCTACTTTACAACAAAACATCAATCTATGGGAACAGGACTTGGATTATATATCGCAAAAATGATAATAGAAGATACTATGAATGGTACACTGAGTGCTAACAATACCAGTAATGGAGTAACATTTACTATAAGGACCCCAAATGCAACTTGAAGAAAACGTGAGCATATTAGTTGCAGAGGATGAAGAAGAGCTTAGAGAGTATCTTGTGGAGTATCTACAACTATTTTTTAAAAATGTTTATTCTGCTAAATGTGGGCAAGAAGCCTACTTAATATATCTAGATAAAAGTCCGGATATTATTTTAAGTGATATCAATATGCCAAACTTAGATGGTCTGAGTATGATATCTAGAATACGTGAGAAAGACTCAAAAACAAAAATTATAATTATGAGTGCTCACTCAGATAAAGAAAAATTGCTTAAGGCTGTGGAGCTTAACTTAGTTACATATTTAGTCAAGCCTATCAAAATAGAGACATTAAAAAAAGTTCTATTTGATTCAGTAGAGAGTTTCAAGTCATCATCAGACAAAGTTAATTTAGGTAGTGATATGTATTGGAGCAAAACACAAAATAGGCTTTACTTAAATGAAGAACATATTGTTTTAAAAGAGAAAGAGTCTATACTAATGGAACTGTTGTGCTCTAAAACAAATCAGGCATTTTCAAATGAAGATATTTATCGTCATTTACATACCAAAGGTGATAAAGAGTACTCCCAATACGCAATCACATCACTAATAAAAAGACTGCGTTCAAAACTTCCAAAAAAGATTATTCAAAATGAGTATGGTTCAGGGTACAAAATCAGAATCTAAATTCTGATTTTAGTATACATACATGGATTCTTCAACACCTTTATATGGCTTGATAATATCTTTTGTAGTTATATCAAGATTTTTGGCAACTTTTGGATTTACAATATAACTAATCCAAGTTGTTGTAATCTCATCACCTTTTTTAAGTCCCTCAACTTTATACTTTATTGTTTTACTCTGAGAAGCTTTTAAATTACGGTTGAGTTTATATCCTATCGCATTATTAGGCATTGCAGGCTTATTCTCACTATCTTTAAATACGATTATAAATGTAGCTTCTTTATCTTCAATAGGACTCTCTTTAAAGTTACTCCAAATAACTTTTCCTTCTCGTGTAACAACTGTTTTAGCAAACTTCAAACGCATAGGGTGCGTGATGATTGCATGTCCCATTCTATTATTTATAGTCAATTCTATAGTATTATCTTTATAAGAAAGCTCTAATTTAACAGCTTTTTTAATCATCTCAGCTGAGTGAACACCCAAAAACTCATGAGAAGCATACTCATCTCTTATACCCTTGTCTTTTTTTTCTATCGTTCCTGGAGTTTTTGGCATATGGCACCCTATACAGTCACTAGTCTTATCATACTCATTTTTAGTATTACAGACTTCAAATCCCTTGCCATTTTGTTTATGAGAATGGCAACCCATACAGACTTCAGAGTTCTTATATATCTCGTTACTTTCTGAGTAGTGTTCATTACTCTCATAAGGCTTTTTCAGGTTACCAAATACAGTTGGTTTTTTCTCATTTCTATAGTTTGAAAAGTTAATTTTATGCGCGTCCGAGTTGTAAATTTTACTAATTTGATGGCAGAAGAAACAAGATACTCCATCACTCTGTCTATGCTTATCTGGATTTGGTTGTTCATCTCCACTCATAACAGCTCTAAGATATTTCGTGGCTGGCATATGACAAATAGCGCATTTATACTTATCAGGATTTACAGCATTTTTAACTTTTCTATGTACTTCATCTTTAAAAATAGTAGATTTATGATGCATAGATTGTGTATGTTCACGATAAATATTCTCATGACACTCATTACAAGACTCAGAAGATGGATACTTTGCTACTGCGTTTGTAACAAAAGAGAAAAGTACTAAGATAGATAGAAAAAGTTTCATTTTAAGCCCCTAAATTAAAGTGAAATAATTATACTATAGTTATCTTATAATTAATATTTTTCTAGATTATACTTTAGCCAGAGTAGCTCAGCATCTGCATTTCCACTCTCTTTTGATTTTTCTGCCCATTTTTTTGCTTTTTTAAACTTCTCTTGAGTACAGTAAATCTCAGCCAATAGATAATATGACTCCTTGTCACCATCATATGCATTGAGTTCTAGCCACTGTGCCGCTTTATCAAACTGTAGTAACTGCATATAGATTCGACCTACATTGTTTTGTGCCTCTACGTGTCCACCTATTGCAGCTTTTTCTAAAAGGGTAACACTCTTTGTAACGTTTTCATCAACTCCGTCACCTCTGTAGTACATCAGTGCTAAATTGTACTGTGCCTTTGCATTACCCAAGTCAGATGCGCTGTCTAGCCATGTATAGGCTAAAGTAGAGTCTTGTTTTACATTATTTCCTGCAAGATACATCATACCTAAGTCATATTGGGCAGTTGAGTCCATTCCATGAGCTGATTTATCTAACCAAGCTATACCCTTAGCCTTGTCTTTCTCAACCCCTACTCCATTCAAGTAGAGATAGCTTAAGGCATTTTGAGCAGTGGTGTCACCACTCTTTGCACTCTCTTCATATAACTTAAACGCTCTCTCATAATCCTTTTTCTTAAAAGCTTCTAGAGCCTCTTTTGTATCTGCATTTAAAAATGATGAAACAAGTAGTAGTGAAAGTATAAATTTAAACATTCGATTCCTTTGTTTGTGTACGTTTTTGCACTTACTCAATTATCGTCAAATAAATTGCCATTACATCCATAGAGACTGTAAATTATCTCAAGTATAACCAAAATATTAGCAGTAGAATATTTTTTGTATCATTATTTTCTCTCTTATTTTAAATTAAGTAGATTCTACATTCTTATTGTTTATATCTATCTTTATTTTCATTACTTTAGGCTAACTCTTAAGTTATAGTGACAGCAAGTAAATACTTTTTTTTTAAATCTCTAAAAGAAACGCAGCCCCACTATACTTGTTGCTAACACTTAGTTTTCCTTTCATCTTTTTGGCAATTTGATCACTCATATAGAGACCTATACCTGTACCTTTACCCTCTTTTTTACTGGTTACATTCGCTTTAAAAATATCCTCTATAATATACTCAGGAATTCCTCCAGCATTATCACTAACCTCTATACATTTTAACTCATCTTTCATAAAGAGTCTAATTATGATTTCTCTATTTTTAATATCATTTTCATTAAAGGCGTCCTTAGCATTATTAATAATATTTAAAATTATATGCTTAAACTCATTCTCAACTCCTTCAATACTAAGCTTCTCATCTTCTTCTATTTCAACTTCAATTGCATTTTTTAGAAATTCATCTTTAACCAAAAGAAGTATAGATTCCAGCGCTTTTTTAGCATCAAAGATAGCAATGTGTTTACTTGGTCTGAAAAAATTTCTAAATTCATTAAGCGTTATAATAAGATGTTCTACTTGCGCATAAATCTGCTCTTTGTACTCTTTCATATATTTTTTATCGACTATATTCTCATCAAAGTCCATTTCGGCGAGTTCAGTGAGCATTGAGATAGCATTTAAGGGTTGTTTCCACTGATGAGCAATAGAGTCTATCATTTCACCCATTGCTGCCATTTTTGCCTGCTGAACCAACATCTGTTGCTGTTTCTTTTCTGCTTTAATCCTACGAGCAATCTCTTTTCTCATTTCTCTGTTCCAATACCAAAAGAGACTTAAGAGAATAATCGCTGCACCCAAAATCTGTCGAACTAAAGTATAGTCTATCTTCTCTACGTATTCTTGAACTGTCCACTTTTTTAGTATTTCTTGTTTTTTACCATTTTCTAAAACTGCTATTGCCTTATTGAGAATACTCATAAGTGAAACTAATTCAGGTTGAATACCATATCCGATTTTTGTAGAAAACTCGGTTTTACCAACAATTCTAAGATTTACAAATCCACCTTTTGAAATATAATAAGAACCTAATGCCATAGTACATAGCAGAGCATCTACTTTACCTGAGGCAACATACTCTAAACCATTATCTATGTCATCTACCTCTGTAAACTCTATGTAGGGATATGCTTTTTGTATTTTTGGAACATATCCATACCCTTTAATAACAGCAATTTTTTTATTTTTTATAACTGATAAATTATCTACATATTTTGACTCTCTATTCATCACAATAACAATATGATTATCAAGATAAGCGTCAGTAAAAGAGAGATATGACCCTATCGCAGAATCCACTGTCTCAGAAATCATATCCACTTTATGTTCTCGCATCAAATTAACTGACTCTTCCCATGTAGAAGTCTCAATCTTTTGAAACTTTAGACCTGTTACCTTTTCAATCTCGCTGAGATACTCTGAAACAATACCAATATACTCCCCCTTTTCATTAAACGCTTCAAAAGGCAACCAGTTTGGATCACCTACAAATGTAACAATAGGATTCTTTTTTATCCAGATACTCTCTTCTTTACTTAAAACAACACTATATTCGCTGTCATATGCATTAGAGTATTTTTTATATATTTCATGAATTTCTTCTTTAGAGATAGTTTTAAGTGCTTTATCGATGATACTTAAGGCTTCTTGAGGATATGTTTTATTAATCGCAACTTTTAATGGTAAAACATAGCTAGTTTTATAACTTATGCTTAGCTGAGTATATCCATTTTCTTTTATTAAATACTCTGCCGTAGCTTGATTCAACAGAAGTACATCTATTTTTTTATCTAAGAGCTTTAAGAAGCCTTCTTTTATATTAGATACTGTCTCATACTTTAAACTTGAATACTCTTTCTTCACAATTTCTTCAATTGCATAACCCTTAACTAAAGCCAGCTTGGCATTGCCCAGTGAGTTAAAACCATCTGCATAAAAATCATTATTTCTAGTTACAAAAATATAGGGAATGGAAAAAAGTCTGTTTGTAGTAAAATTTAAGTATTTTTTTCGTGAACTATTAGTAGACATACTACTGGCCATATTAGCTTTTTTAGTTTTTAGTTTTTCAACTGCTTCTACCCAAGAACTCGAATGACTTGCTTCAAATTTAAGAGCACTTTTTTCCTCAATTAACTTTAAAACATCAGCTATCATACCAATATGTTCATTAATTCCATTTTCCCATTCAAATGGAGCCCAGTCAGGATCATAGATGTATTTAATTACTCTTTGTTGTGCAATAAAACCTTTTTCTTGTGTTGTTAAATTAAGGTCTATAGCTGTGCTTGAAAGTAAGGAATATGGAAGGAGAAAGAAAAATAAGTAAATCAGTATCCTCTTCATAATAAATGCCTTTAATATATAATATGACTAATACTAACATATAAAAATAATATTTAGAAATATAGCTATAAATAGTATCAACACAAAAAAAGTTTAAAATAATTTTTTTAAGATATAATTTATTTAATAAAACAACTGCATAATAAAGGTTATATCTAATGCACATATCTACAAAATATATCAATATTCTCTTCTTATCCACTCTTATTATATTTAGTGCTTGTTCAAGTGAAAAACCACAACAAGTCAAAAAAGAGATTCCCCCACTCCAAGTAAATACAGTCACAGTAAAAAAAGAGCCTGTACCGATATGGAAACAGTATACTGGCATGACCAAGGCAAGTAGTGATCAAGAAGTAAGAGCAAGAGTAAGCGGAATACTAAAAAAGATATACTTTAAAGATGGTGCTATCGTCGCTAAAGGCGATAAACTTTTTATGATTGAACAGGATGAGTACATAGCGGCTCGTGATGCAGCAAGAGCTAAAAAGGCTCAAGATGAAGCATCTCTACAGCTTGCAGAAGCAGATGTAGCAAGATACACACCTCTTGTTGAAGAGGGTTTAGCTCCTCGTGCAACACTAGAACAGTATCAAGCACAACAAGCTGGTCTAAGAGCTGCCATTGCAGGAGATGAAGCAGAAATAAAAAAAGCACAACTACAACTCAGTTATACTATGGTTCGTGCACCGATAAGCGGTAGAGTGAGTGCAAGACGTGTTGATATTGGGAACTTGGTTGGTCAAGGAGAATCTACACTCTTGACTACTATTATGAATACAAATCCTATCTATGCTTACTTCTCTCCATCACAAGATGATGTAAGACTTTTTCAAAAATTTAGAAATAAAGAGAAACCAGATGCTTTTATAGAAGTAAGAGGGAGCATAAAAGATATTAGACTTGATGGCTATGTAGACTTTGCTAATAATCAAGTTGATTCTCTTACTTCAACTATAACTATGAGAGCAACAATACGAAACAAAGAAGGAAAAGTTTTACCGGGAACCTTCGTCTATGTAAATCTATTTATAAATGATAAATATGAATTTAGAATGATTCCACCTGAAGTAATATTTTCAGACCAACTTGGAAAATACGTATATGTAGTAGATAAAAACTCTCAGGTTAAAAGGGTAGATATTAAAACAAATTACTCTTCTAAATATTATGTAAGTGTTACTGATGGCTTAGAAGATGGAGATCAAGTAATAGTATCAGCACTCGTAAAACTTAAACCTGGTCGTAAAATTAAAACTACTGATGTAACAGAGACCCAAGGAATTAAAGCAATTTTGGAAAAAAACTCTCTTACTCCTAAGAGTAACTAATGTTTTCCGTTACTTTTATAAAAAGACCTATCTTAGCTATGGTTATCTCTCTGATAATCATAGTTGCAGGTTTTGTCTCTATGCTTGTTCTTCCTATCTCTGAATATCCTGATGTTGCCCCACCCACAGTAAGTGTATCTGCAACCTATACAGGTGCAAATGCTTTTGTTGTTGAAGATACTGTTACACGTGTTTTAGAGGATAAACTCAATGGTATAAAAGGAGTTATCTATATGGATTCTTCTTCTACTTCAAGTGGAAGAAGTAATATCAACATCTATTTTGAACCAGGTTATGATATAGATATTGGTGCCGTTGATGTTCAAAACAAAGTTTCAACTGCCACAGCATCTCTCCCTTCTGAAGTTGTTCAGCAAGGGGTAATCGTGGATAAAAAAAGTCCCTCTATTGTATGTCTGATTACTATAACTGGCGATGAAAGATATGATGCCTCTTTTCTCTCCAACTTTGTAAATATAAATGTTCTTGATGAAATCAAACGTATTCAAGGTGTTGGTAAAGCAGAAAATATGGGAGAAAAAAAGTACTCTATTCGTATATGGCTCAATCCAGATAAAATAAAAGCTCTCAATCTAACCCCATTAGATATTATAAACGCAGTTAAAAATCAAAATAAACAAGCCTCTATTGGAAAAATTGGGGGCATGCCATCATTTGATAATCAGCAGCAGGAGTTTACTCTAACAACAGAGGGAAGACTCACAGATGTAGAAGAGTTTGAAGATATAGTTTTAAAGTATAAAGAGGATGGTTCCCTTGTTCATCTTAGCGATGTTAGTCGTATTGAGCTAGGAAGTGAGAGTTATGATTGGAATGCGATAAGTGATAAAAAACCAGCTGGACTTATTGGTGTTTATCAACTTGGTGATGCAAATGCACTGGAGATTCGTGCGGCTGTAGAGAGTACACTTCAAAGACTATCAAGTCGTTTTCCTGATGGAGTGAGTTACTCTGTTCCCTACGATACAACAAAATATGTAAATGTAGCAATTAAAAATGTTGTTAACAATCTTTTTATGGCAATTGCACTTGTAATTTTGATTATTTTCATTTTCTTAGGTTCTTGGAGACCAACAGTTATAGCCTCTGTTGCAATTCCAGTTTCCCTTATTGGTGCCTTTGCAGCTATGCAGGTTGCTGGTGGATTTAGCATAAATTTTTTAACACTTTTTGGGCTTATCTTAGCTATTGGTATCGTTGTTGATGATGTTATACTGGTTGTTGAAAATGTTGAGGTTATTATGGAGAGAGAGCCTGAACTTACAATGCCACAAGTTGTTAAAAAAGCGATGATAGAGCTAATTGGACCGATTATCTCAACGACTCTTGTTTTAGTTGCTGTATTTGTTCCTGTTTCTATGCTACCAGGTATTACAGGCTCGCTTTATCAACAGTTTGCTTTAACAATATCTTTTGCTGTTTTAATTTCATCTCTAAACGCTCTTACACTCTCCCCTGCAATTAGTGCTATTATCATTAAACGCAGAAAAGAAGGCGAAGTGAAGTTTATACTTTTTCAAAAATTTGACACTCTGTTTGATTGGATTACTGAAAAATATACAGCGACTATTACACTCTTCATTAAAATGAGGTATCCTCTTATTGTAGTAATGGCTGGAATATTCTATCTTGTTTATTATCTTTTTGCAATTACTCCTACTGGTTTTGTTCCTTCAGAAGATAAGGGTGTTTGTATGGTGTCTGTAAATCTAAAACCGGGGACTTCTCTCTCTCAAACTGTTAAAGTTAGACAAGATGTAGAAGAGATACTTTACTCAATAGAGGGTGTTGAAAATGTTATTGTAGTTGATGGATATAACATCATTACATCCTCACTTGACAGTTCAGCCGTTGCTATGTTCGTCTCATTTACAGATTGGGGTCAAAGAACTACAGAAGAGACAAGTGTTAATGGAATAATTAGTGCCATTAAAAGAAAAACTTCCACTGTGAATGAAGCCAATGTCGCTGCGTTTAATATGCCTGGTATTCCTGGAGTTGGTAATGTAGGTGGCTTTGACTTTAGATTGCAAGATTATCTCTCTAGTGATTTAGATACATTCCAACACTATGCAGGAGAGATGATAAAAGAGGCTAATGCCGATCCTAGAGTAGCCTATGCCTTTACTACTTTTGCTACGAACTACCCTATGTATGATATTAAAATAGATAGAGAAAAAGCTAATGCTCTTGGCGTAAACATGGCAGAACTCTTCTCTACTATGCAGATTTATCTTGGTTCTGTTTATATTAATGATTTTACAAAATTTGGTAAAGTATTTCGTGTTTTTGTTCAAGCAGACAAAGAGTACCGAAGTCAAAAAAGTGACATCAATAAGCTCTATGTCAAAAATGCAAGCAGTAAAATGGTTCCTCTGAGTGCTATACTTCATATAGAAGAGATTATAGGTCCTCAAAATCTTACTCACTACAATATGTACAGAAGTATTCAAATTAATGGTGCGGCTGCTCCTGGATATAGTTCTGGTGATGCCATGACAGCTATGCAAGAGATAGCAGAGAAGGTTTTACCTGCAAGTTATGGTTATGAGTGGTCTGGTATGAGTTATCAAGAGACTTTAGCTGGAGATGCTCAAATATATGTTGTAATTTTTGTTCTTTTAGTTGTATTTTTAGTTCTCTCTGCTCAATATGAGTCATGGGTACTTCCTCTTATGATTTTACTCTCAGTTCCAATGGTTATAGCTGGTGCAGTTGCAGGTCTTCATACAGTTGGTCTTCCTCTCAACACCTTTGCACAAGTAGGACTGGTCTTACTTGTCGCACTTGCAGCAAAAAATGCAATTTTAATTGTTGAGTTTGCTAAAGAGCAGCGTGAGAGTGGTGTTAGTATAATCGACTCAGCCATCAAAGCAGGGAGCCTGCGTTTTCGCGCCATTATGATGACTATTCTCTCATTTTTGTTTGGTATTTTTCCTCTTGCCTTTGCAACTGGTGCGGGTGCTATAACACAACAATCTATCGGCATAGTTCTTATGTTTGGTATGATTACTGCCACATTTATTTCTACACTTTTTGTACCAGTTCTTTATGTTCTTTTAGAGACAATGAGAGAACAGTTTGTAAATATTGAAGATGAAATTGCTAGAAGGGAGTCAATATAATGAAATCACAAATACTTAAATATACACTACTACTATTGTTGACACTTAGCCTCAATGCAAAAGAACATTATACTCTTGATGAGTTGGTTTTAGAAGCTTTAAAAAACTCTCCTGATTTAAAGATAAGTTCAGCACAATATAGTGCTTCAAGAGAGCGCTTAAGTTTTGTTAGATCTGATTATTTGCCTCGTGTTGATTTACACATTGGAGTTGGGCAAACAGGTATGAGTGATATTCCAACTAATCCTACTGAAATGATTAATGACAACCTTATGCTCGCAAAACTATCCTTGAAACAAATTATTTATGATTTTGGCAAAACAGGTGGTAATGTAGACCTCTATAAATATGATTCAAAGTCTTACTTAATGTCAAATGAACAACTTATTTCAGATAAAATAAGAGATGTTAAAAAAGCTTACTACAATGTCTTACAAGCCATCTCTCTTATTGAAGTAAATGAAGAAAATCTAAAGCTTAATAAGGCTCAACTCTATCGTTCACAAAAGTATTTTGATGCAGGAATTAGAACAAAAATTGATGTTTCAGATGCTAAAGTAGAACTTATAAAATCAAAGCTTGAACTTAAAAAAAGCACCTATGACTTAAAACTTGCATATGCGACCTTAGATAAAGTTGTTGGTTTTATTGAAGCAGAACTTAGTTACGATCTTTATTCGGATAAACTGGACTTAAACAACCTCTACTCTACACTCTCTGATTATAATTTAACACTTATTCAGGCTACAGAGTTTGCTTATCAAAATAGATATATACTAAAATTATATATGGCTCAAATACAATCAGCTGAGGCAAGAAGTTCTCTCTCTTTATCACAATACTACCCCGCTCTTTCTTTTGATGCTGACTACACAAAGCAACAGGTTGATGATTTAAAAATAAGTATACCTGAAGATAAATGGCAGGCATCTTTAAATCTTAACTGGAATATTTACCAAGGTGGTGCAACCTCTGCTGATACTCAAGAGAAGAAAATCCTTGAAGAAGTATCCAAGTCAGAGATGCAAAATTCTAAGTTACTGATAAAAAAAGAGACTACACAGGCATTTATAAATGTTCACAAAATGAAAGACTCAGTAGAACTCTCACAAAGTTTACTAGAGGTATCAGCTGAGAAGTTTAATCAGGCATCAAAACGCTATAAACATGGTCTCTCTGACTACATAGAGCTTCAACAAGCAAGACAAGGGTATATTGATTCTAAAGCATCTTTAGTTATTGATTATTACAACTACTATAGTGCTATAGCTATTTTAGATAATGCAATTGGAAGATAAATATTCATTCAATCTTCATTATATAAGTGTAGAATTTCATTCATAAAAAGCAGTAGAAGGATTTATAATGCGTAATTTGTTATTACTTCTGTTTTTATCACTCCTACTATACTCTGATGAAGAGTACAGACTTGGAGAAGGTGTACAAGTTGGCTCTTTACCATTTTACATAGGTGGTTACTTCTCTCTTGACTATTATAAGAAAGAGGCTGAGACAAAATATAGTGTTGATGATATAGCCATACTTGGTTATGGTAACTACAATAATTTTTCATATATGATTGAACTTGAGTATAAAGAGTTCTACTCCTATACAGACAGAGATCCCCAAACATATATTAAAAGAGATAGTCATCTATATACGGAAAGAGTCTATGTTGATTACAACTATAATGAAAACTATATATTTAGAGCTGGTAAGTACAACTCAAATATTGGTTTTTGGAATCTTCTACCTATAAACGTACTACGTGAAACTACTTCTAGCCCACAAAGTACCTACATAATCTTTCCAAAATTTACTACTGGTTTAGATAGTTCTTACAGCTCTTACGAGAATGGAGGAGTGAAGATAAATATTACTCTGCAACATAATGATAGTATAGATAATGATGACTATAATAACTATGAAGTTGATAAACATTATAGTGCTGGAATATCTTATGAAATGAATAATCTAACCTTGAAAATCAATGGTGGTTACTTTCATACGGACTACGAGGTAAATAAAGAAAATCTTTATTATTTACTTCTTGCTGCAAAATATGAAGTGGACAACTATCAAATCCTTACAGAGTTCGGTTCGCAAAAGACAAAAGAGGAGTACACTACAAAATATGCAGGTTATATTCAATGTGCATACCGTTTTACGCAACAGCATATTGGTGTAGTAAGGGCAGAGTCATATGATAATAAAAAGGATAATCTATCAGAGGAAATGCTGGCTATAGGATACACCTATAGACCTCTCTACCCTATCGCTTTAAAATCTGAATATCAATTCCACTCTAAAGAAGATGATAATAAGCTACTCTTCTCTCTCTCGGTACTTTTTTAATGAAACTACTCGGCATATCTATTTTCTTGGTTTTACTACTTAGTAATACTTTAGCAAATGAATATGTTGTTGTTTCAAATAAAAACATGAAAAAGATTTCTAAAACGCAACTCAAAGCAATATTCTTAAAAAAAATAACTATTATAGATGATAAAAAGATTATACCAATCAACTTGCAGCCAAAGGATACTCTACGGGTTGATTTTGAGAAGAAAGTACTTGCTATGAGTTTTGGACGTTTAAAATCATATTGGATAAGACAGCACTATTTAGGACGTCGTCCACCACTTAGTATGAAATCTCAAGAGAGTATAAAAGTTTTTATAAAAAGAGTTGACGGTGCGATTGGTTACATAGAGAGAAAAAATCTTGATAAAGATTTAAAAGTTATCTATCAGTGGGAAGAGTAATGCAAAACTTTTTCAAAAAATCACTCAGAAATAGACTTCTTTTAATTTTTATGAGTATCGGTTTTATTCCTTTTTTAACACTCCTTGCTTATACTATTTTTTTAAGTGAAACAAAGATTGTCAATAAAACAGTTGTTGAACAGTTAGAGAGAACAGATGTAGTTATAAAACTAATTGACAATCATATAGACTCACTTATAAAAGAGGTTAAATTTTTAAGTTCTCTTGATTTAATGGATGATTTATTAGCTGAAGATATAGACAAAAGGGTATCAAGACTTTTAATCAAAAAAACAGCTGATTTAAACTTAGATGTAAGCTTTATAGTAATAGATAATAATTCAAATATTGTCTCCTCTTCAGACAAAGAGTTACTTTCAAAGAAACATAATATTTATCAGACTGATGATAAAGCAGACGCAAACTACATAAAAGGCTCTAACCTTTATATTTACTCTACTATATATGCTTCTTTTGACGCTAACATGAAAATAGGTATATTAATCCTACAATATAATTTAAATAATTTATATGCGTATCTTACGCATAGTCAAAATACGGACTCCTATATTATAAATCCAACAACAGAGTTCTCGATAGGAAAAGAGTTATCACTTAAAATAGATTTCAAAAAATCTGAGCATACTATTATGGATGAGAAGTATGTCATTGTTTATAAAAAGCTCTCCTCTATTTTAAATGATTTCTATATAGTATACGCTGTAGATAAAAGTATTGCCTTCGAGTTTTTATATGATTTTATAAGTTTTATGCTCTATATATCATTTCTAATAGTATTAATCGTATTATATATATCTATTAGATACTCTAGAGAGATCTTAAAGCCCATAGAAGAGTTAACACTAATAACTAATGACATAATTAACACACAGAACTACTCAGCATCTCTCGAGGTTAATTCTGAAGATGAGATTGCCACTCTCACTCACTCATTTAATAAAATGCTTCAAACAACATCATCTGCACTTGTAAAGCTTGAAAATGAGATAGCACTTATGAAAAAAACAAAAGCAGCATCTAATGCAAAATCTACATTTATCTCTAGTATGTCACATGAACTTAGAACACCTCTCAACTCCATCATTGGTTCGGCTCAATACCTAATGGTATATGAAGAGTTAAGTGAACAGCAGATAGATTCTATTGGAAGTATAGAGTCATCGGCAGAGTATCTCTTAAGTATGATTAATGAAATTCTCGATATTGCAGAGATTGAAGCTGGAAAGATGAAAATTCATCAAAAAAATGTAGATATTTTACTACTTGTTGAGAACTGCTTTGAAATGTTATCTCCTTTAGCATTTGATAAAGAGCTCTCTTTTAACTTTAACTCAGAAAATTTCGATAATAAGCATCATATAACTGACCCAAAAATATTTCAACAGATAGTAATAAACTTAATCTCTAATGCTATTAAATTTACTCAAGAAGGTTCTATAACTATAGACTTAAGTAACAATAGAGATATAATATCTGTTACTATTACAGATACGGGTATTGGTATAGCCAAAGGTGATATGGAACAACTCTTTGATGATTTTGTTCAACTTAAAAATGAAATGCAGCAAAAATACAAAGGTACAGGATTAGGCTTATCTCTAAGTAAAAAAATGGCTGAACTTTTAGATGGTAATATTTCAATAGAGAGTAAGGGTTTAGGGCTTGGAACAAAATCTACTTTTACTTTAAAATTTAACATAAAGAAAGATTAATGAATATTTTAATTGTAGAAGATGATGAACAGACTGCAAAACAACTCTTTAAATTACTGAAGAGTGAAAAATATACTCCTGATATTGCCTATGGCTATCTTGATGCTAAAAAACAGCTTGATCAAAACAAGTATTCTCTAATTTTACTTGACTGGAATCTAGGGGATGGTGATGGACTCACTCTTTTAAAAGAGCAAAGAACTATGGATATAGATACTCCAGTGCTTATGCTCTCTGCTAACTCAGAGATTGATGATAGAGTTGCTGTTCTAGATTGTGGTGCAGATGATTATCTATGTAAGCCCTACTCAAATGTAGAACTTTTAGCCAGAATGAGAGCCCTACTTCGGAGAGAGAGTACACAAAAGACATCGGTAATAACTATTGGTGGAGTTAAGTTAGATACTATAACTCATACAGTTACCATAAACGCTGAACATATACAGTTAACTAACTCTGAGTTTGATTTGCTAGAACTATTTATGCAAAATGCGAATATAGTTCTCACAAGATACCAACTTGGTGAACATATTAACAAAGATAACTATACGATTAAACATAGTAATATTGTAGATGTTCATATTAAAAACCTCAGAAAAAAGCTTGGACTTACTGACTTTATTAAAAATATTCGAGGTGTTGGTTACACTGTAAATAAATCTTCATAATATCTTCATTTAAAACATATACAATTCCTTCAGACATGAGATAAGGAGTTGGCATGAAAGTAGCCATAGTTAGTTTTTTTCTTTTAACAAACCTAATCGCTTACGATAAAGGCGATACAATCAGTGATTCTATCGCTGCACATCTTGGATGTAATGGTGATAAAATCTATGTAATTGACTTTTTTGCATCATGGTGTGGTTCTTGTAAAAAAGAGATACCTCTTATCTCTGTCGCAAACACTAAAATTGATTCTACTAAAGTTGAAATAATTGGTGTAGATGTGGATAAAGATATAAATGCAGGTATCAAGTTTCAAAAAAACTTGAAGAATGATAATAAATTAAATTTTAGAGTTATAAATGATCCTCAGAACCTTATAATATCTGAATTTGCCCCTATTGGAATGCCTACCTTATATTATGTTAAAAATAAAAAAGTTATTGGTATTATCACTGGTGCAGTTGATAGCATAGATGAAGTAATCATTAATGATTTGAAAGAGATGGAGTAGAAACATGAAAAGAAATATAACTATTACATTTTGTGCACTCTTTTTATTTACAGGGTGTGTAAAAGATGTAAAGCCTTGGGAGAAAGAGACTCTTGCTAAAAAAAGTATGAAAGAGTCTGGAACTAATCCTTTGGCAAAAAAATATGAAGAGCATATCTATTATTCAAAAGAAGCTTCACGCGGTGGTAATGGTGTAGCTGGCGGAGGTTGTGGATGCAATTAAGAATATCCCTAGCAGCAGCAACACTTCTTACATCTATGGCTGTACAAGCCGAAGATTATGTAAGTGTGCAATATCTGCAGTACAATGAAAGCAACAATAGAACAGCAGTTTCTGCTCCATCAATAATGCTAAATAAAGACTTTGGAACTGATTATACTTTAAATGTAAACTTTGTAGCCGATGCAGTAAGTGGGGCTAGTGAAACATTTTATGATGCTTCAAGTGGTGCATCTGCATTTTCTAGAGGCATTGGTGTAAACGCATCAGATGTTGAATATGGCAATGTTGAGTATGAAGATACTAGACTCGCTGGTGGGGCTACACTTATAACACGTTTTGATAACCGTGATGAACTTACAGTTGGACTTAACTACTCTGCAGAGAGTGATTTTTACTCAACAGAAGGTTCACTAGAGTATATGCACTGGCTTACAAGCTCAAAGAACAACTCTCTATCGTTTGGTCTCTCCTACCAGTCGAATGAAGTTTTAGTTCATTGTGATGGTTTAGGTTCATGTGATGCTAGCAGTGGTGCAAGTGAAGCAATGACAAACGATGCTATAAATGCACAAGTGAGTTATTTTCAAAATATCAACTCTCAAAGCTATGCAAAAGTAGCATTCTTTTATATAGGGGACAGTGGATACCTGACTAATCCCTACTCTAATATTGTAAGAAATTATAACGGGGTAACAGCAGATATTGTAAATGAAAATCGTCCAGATTCAAGAACAGCTTACGGGCTATCACTAAAGTATGCAAATGCAATAACAAGCAATTTCAGTGCACACATAGGATACAGATACTATACTGACGATTGGGATATTGATTCCCATACTATAGATACTGATTTTTACTATGAACCTAATTCTGATTGGTTACTAAAATTTGGACTAAGGTATTATATGCAAAGCGAAGCGAATTTTTACAGCGCAAAAGAAGATTACTTTACAAACGAAGAGTTTGCTTCAAGCGATATGAGACTAGGTAAGTTTAATGCTATAACATATAAGACGGATGTAGAGTACAAAATATCTGAGGATTGGAGCGCTAACTTGGGAATAAATTATTATGACCAAAGCGAAGGCTTAGATGCTACTTACTTAATAACTGGTATAACCTACAAGTTCTAATATGAATAAGTTTATATACAAATTCGAGGCCATGAGTACACCTTGTGAACTTATTATATATGCTAAAGAAAAGGCTATTTCAGATAGTTCTGCAATGGCTATTCTCAATGAAACAAAACGCTTAGAAAAAAAATATAACTACTTTTGTAGTGACTCTCTTTTATCTGCAATAAACTCTCGTAAAATAGAGACTATAGATAGTGAAACAAAATCTATCTTGCAAAGAGCAAAACAGTACTACAAGGCTACAAATGGTACATTTGACATAACTATAGCCACCATTAAAGATTTATTTAAAAATGAGAAAAATATCTCTACCCTAGAAGAGAAGAAAAAAAATCTTTTAAAGTATATTGGTTGCGAACATTTTTCTCTTAAAAAAGATAAAATAATTTTTGATAATGATTATACAAAAATAGACTTAGGTGGTTTCGTAAAAGAGTATGCAGTTGATAGAGCAGCAGTAATTTTGAAAAAACATAATATAAAATCTGCTTTAATCAATTATGGTGGAGATATCTACGCTTTAGGTAAAAAACCGGATGGCACTGCGTTTAAGGTAGGTATTAAAGATCCAGATAATAGAAGTAAATATAGTAGAGAAGTAGAGTTACAAAATCAAGCACTTACAACCTCTGCTTCATATGAGAGAAGCTATAAGATTGAGGGGGAAAATTTCTCACATATTATTTCAAAAGAAGAAAATAAAAATTTTTCTAACTCAGTAACTGTTATTTCAAATAACTGTGTAGAGAGTGGTGTTTACTCAACATCTATTATGATTGATAGATGTATTAAAACAAACAACCAAACAATTATTCTTTAGCTTACTTCTCTAATAGAGCTAAAGCACCCTTATATATAGGCTCATCAATAAAACCATACTCATCATCAACAAATCCTGTTATCCCCTGCTCCTGATGCATTTCAAAGAGCTTTATGATAACATGAGCTCGCTTTATCTGCTCTTCTTCATCAACAAAAACTTCATTAACTAGTTCAACTTGCTTTGGAGAGATACACCCCTTAGAGTCATAGCCCATACTTTTTTCTAACTCTATCCACTCTCTAAATTTATCCAAATCTTTAAACTCTTGTAAAACAAAAGAGACAGGTTTTACACCCATAGATTTTGATGTAATTAAAAAGTGAGAGAGCATATATTTCATCGTAGGATTTTGTATATTTATCAAATTTTGTGAAAGTTTCATATCGGAAAATAGGTCTAAAATACCTAAGTAAAAGGTAGTTACTCTGTTGTTTACAGCTAAAGATGAAAGCTTATGCCAAGCGTGAGATGTCTCAATTGAGAGATGAAGTTCTATCTCATCTTTTAATAAAGCCAGTATTGACTTCACTTCCTCCGCTTCTCTTATCTTAGGAACTCGCATTGCGTCTGGCATAAACTGATTTAAGTATGTAATCTCTTCATATCCACCCTCACCCAATGCGTTTACGCGGACAACTAGCTTCTTGTCACTCTTCTTAATTTGAGAAATAAATATTGCACATAAAACTAAAGCAAAAGGTTTATCTTCTTTACTTACTCCATCTTCAAGATTAAGCATAATACAATCAGCATCCAAAGATTCTATTTTTGAGAGATGCTTTATATTATTACATGAGAGCATGAGTACTGATTTGAAATCACTCTTTTTATTTAACTCTCTGTAAGTAGGAACTGCTAACTTATCAAGTGCTTCTAAGTCTCTATTTGCATAAGCCTCTTCTATTTTACTTAACATTTGATTTTTCTGTTTTATTGTTTTCTTGTAGGTATAAATAGAGTGCCTGAACCTCTTTTTTTGTTAAAAAGTATCTTGGCATTCCTCTTTTTCTATCATTTAAAGCTTGATGAAACGCAGCAAAACTCATCTGATTTATTACTGGCCCACTAAAACTTTTTTTTTCTTTTTTATGTATATAATTTGCTATTAGTTTACCCTCGCCTCTCTCACCATGACAATGCTGACAACCTATACCTCTAGGGTTTTTGTAAAGTTGTGAGGCATACTCCATATCAGTTATAAAGCTACTGCTTGCAAATAGAAAAAATGGTAGCAGTAAAAAAAGGATATATCTCATAAACCGACCTTTATAATTTAACAGTATAATAACAAAAAAATTATTTACTGGCTTTAAATGAAACATATACTTTTCTCTTTTGTAATCTCCCTATTTTTACTCGGCTGTACAACTAGACCTCCTGCACTACCTGCTTCACACGCAAATGACCTACCTTGGGGCGCTATAGATTTAGATATTAATTCTGAGAGTAACTGCTCCATTAAACATAGTCTAGGTTCAGTTCTTACTCACAATGTAAAGAAGCATGCTAATAGCAATGAGAGAATTTCTTTTGATGTACTCACTCTTACTGGTGGTGGTTCTCGCGGTGCTTTTGGAACAGGTTTTTTAATTGGATGGAATAAAAAAGGTGATATACCAAAGTTCAATATTATCACGGGTATCTCAACTGGAGCTGTTATGGCTCCTTTTATTTTTTTAGGTAATGATAGATTAGCAGAGATAGAAGCCTTTTATACCAAATCAAATACAGAAGATGTTTTCTCTTCCACATGGCTAAGTTTTTTTGGTTTTGGTCATATTATGGATGCAAAACCTCTCAAAAAACTCTTTAAAAAGACTTTTGATGAGGATTTCCTAAATGAAGTAGCAAAAGAACATCAAAATGGACGACGCCTATATATCGGCACAACAAATATAGATACTGGACAACTAACAGTATGGGATATGGGGGCTATTGCTTTAAGTGACAGAGAAGATAAATATCAGAGATTTTGTGACATAATCTATGCTTCAGCAGCACTCCCTGTCTATCTTCCACCTCAATATATGGAAGTAGATGTCAATGGTAAAAAATATTACCAAATGCATGTTGATGGAGGAATATACTCTCAAGTATTTATGATTGGACTTATGATTAACTGGACAGAGGTGCTTAATTTTAAAAAGAGTGACTTTAAAAATTTTGATGTAACACTCTATACTGTTGCAAATAGAAAATATAGACAGCGCGATATCTATGAACCCGTTGAACAAGCACCTTTTAGTATTATTGAGGCCTATGTTTTAACAGAAATGGATCTTCTTTTTGATAGAAGTGTTTACAGACTATACAGTAGCTGCAAAGAGAAAGGATTTAACTTTAAAATGGCAGCTATTCCAGATAAAATGCCAACAATTATTATGGAACCAACAGAGTTTAATCCCAAAAAGATGGTTGAACTTTTTAATGTAGGATATAGACTCGGACTACACGGTATTGAATGGAAAGAGAGTATCTCATTTGATGAATATGATAACAATAAATATAAGGAGTAAGCTCACTCATAAAGTGACTTTTATTATTTAAAGGTATAATAACAAAAATAATAATTTATGAGGTTTAAATGCAACTACTAGATGGTAAAGCACTCTCAAAAAAAATAGAGCTTCAAGTTAGTGAAGAAGTTAAAACATTAAAAGAAAAGTGTGGCTGCACACCAGGTCTTGCTGTTGTACTTGTTGGACAAGACCCAGCAAGTGCTGCGTATGTAAATATGAAGAAAAAAGCTTGTGATAGAGCTGGCTTTTACTCTATAACTCACGATATGCCTGAGAGTATCTCTCAAGAAGCAATAGAAAAAACTATTGTTATGATGAATAACGATACAAATATTGATGGTATTTTAGTACAACTTCCTCTTCCTCCACAGATAGACACTACAAAAATACTTGAACTTGTCGCACCAGAGAAAGATGTAGATGGTTTTCACCCTTATAATGTAGGTCGTCTAGTCACAAATCTTCATGGTTTTGTTCCCTGTACCCCACTTGGTGTTATGGAACTTTTAAAGGAGTATAGCATAGATGTTAAAGGGAAAAACTGTGTTGTTGTTGGTGCATCAAATATCGTTGGTAAACCCATGGCGGCACTGCTTCTAAACGCAGATGCAACTGTTGAAATTTGTCATATTTTTACTGATGACTTAAAAAAACATACGCTAAATGCGGATATAGTTCTAGTGGGTGTTGGTGTGATTAACCTTATCACTGAAGATATGGTAAAAGATGATGTTATCATCATAGATATTGGAGTGAGCAGAACCAAAGAAGGAAAACTCGTTGGTGATGTTGATTTTAAAAATGTAAGTAAAAAGAGTTCATACATTACCCCAAGCCCTGGTGGAGTTGGTCCAATGACCATCGCTATGCTTTTGAGTAATACACTCAAAGCAGCAAAACTAAATGCACAAAAGTTAAATGCAGAGGATAAAATATAGTGAAAAAAGTTCTACATAAGGCTTATAGTTTTTCAAACTCATGGACAGGAACTATAATCATAGTCCTATTTGTTATCTTCTTCATTGCTCAAGCTTTTAGAATCCCAAGTGGTTCTATGAAAGACTCACTTCTTATTGGTGACCATCTTTTTGCTAAAAAATTTGCTTATGGAATATCTATGCCACACATTCCATTTATCGAGATGTCAGTTATGCCATGGAGTGATAAACTACGTTTAATGGATGGAGATACTCCTGAGCGTGGAGACATCGTTATCTTTAGATATCCACATAATCCTAAGCAACACTTTGTTAAACGCTGTGTTGCACTTCCAGGAGATGAACTTTTTGTAGCAGAAAAAGATTTATACATTCACCATAAAGAAGGTGATCAATGGATAAAAGAGAACTTTAAAGATTTTGAAGTAATTGTTTTTGCTGGTAAATCATGGGTTAAAAATCCTTATATGAAAGAACACCCAGGTATTCATCATGATGAGAAGATCGTTAACAATGGAAACTACCCAATGGCTCTTTTTTACTTCAATCCTATCAAAGTTGATGAAGATCACTACTTTATGATGGGAGATAATCGTGACCACTCAAACGATAGTCGTTTTTGGGGAGCAGTTCCTTATGATAATGTAGAAGGAACACCCTGGTTTATCTACTTTTCTGTGGATGATGACTGGGAAATCAGATGGGATAGAGTTGGTAAAACACCAACAGATTTAGAACAGTCTCCATACCTTGACAAAGCAAGACAAGAGAGAATTAAAATAGATAAAGATGACCATGGACTCTATTGATTTACTAAAAATATTAGCAGCAGTACTAGCTTTAGCTGTAGCAATTATCGGGCATGAAATTATGCATGGTTGGGTTGCTTACATGTATGGTGATACTACTGCTAAGAATGCCGGAAGATTATCTATTAATCCTATATCTCACGTTGACTTAGTTGGTACGATTATAGTTCCTGCGACTATGTACTTTTTACCTATGCTTTTAGGTGGAGATAGTGGATTTTTATTTGGCTGGGCAAAACCTGTACCTATTAATACCGCAACTGTGATAAGAAAAGGCGGATACAACGCAGCTATGCAAGTTGATTTAGCCGGTATAGTTTACAACTTTACACTTGCTGTTATTGCATCAATAGTTGTAGTTGCAATGGCTCAACCAACAACAGCAGATAGTTTAGTTTACATCTTCACTTATATATTTATATTTCAACTGCTTGTTATCAATGTTGTTCTTGGTGTATTTAACCTACTCCCTGTTCCTCAGTTTGATGGAGCTCATTTCTTAATGCATCTCTCACTAAAATACAAAGTAAACGCAGTAGCGGAGTTCTTTTACAAAAATGAGAGATATGGAATTATAGTTGTTTTGGTGATTTTAATGACGCCATTAAAAGATTATGTACTGTTTTGGCCTGTTCAAACAATACTTGGTTTACTGACATCTTAAGGAGAAGAAAATGAAATTTTATATAGGTACTGACCACGCTGGAATCGAGTTAAAAAATTGGACAGTTGAACTTTTAAAATCAAAAGGTTACGAAGTAGAAGATTTTGGTCCATTTAGTACTGATAGAGTTGATTATCCTGATTATGCACATAAAGTAGCAACAGCCGTTTTAGAAAATACTGGGACACAAGGAATACTTATCTGCGGAAGTGGTATCGGTATGAGTATGGCTGCAAATCGTCATACTGGTATACGTGCTGCACTTTGCCATGATGCTTACACTGCAACTGTAGCACGTGGACATAATGATGCAAACATTCTCTGTTTTGGTGAGCGTATAGTTGGAAAAGGTGTTGCTGAGTCTATAGTTGATGCTTGGATTGCGGGTTCATTTGATGGTGGTAGACACTGCGGTAGAGTAGAAAAGATAGAAGGATAAAATAATTATGAAAAATTATGCATTCTCGCCAATAGGCGTAGCTTCAGTGAGGGGAATTTTGCAAAGAATTCACTTCTTGGCAAAAGGAGACTAGTAATTATGTTTTGGGAATGGTCACTTTTAACAATACTTTCAATTGTCTCTATATGGCTTTTTGTAAAAATGTACTACTTCAAAAGTATTACAAACAAAGAGCAGAGAAGCAACGACTTAATGAAATTAACACTTCAAGAAGCAGAAATACTGATACGTAAATATCAGATTCAACTTCAACGTGCCCTTGGTAATGTTGACATACTCAGCGAAGAGTTAACAAAACTAAGAAATGAATTAAAAGTTCTCAAGCAGAGAAACTCAAAACATAGACAAGAGACTGATAGACTCAATGGAAAAATCAAAGCTCTTGAGGGTCGCATAGACGCTCTTCTTTAAAGGAAAAACTATGACATTAAGTACAACTGAAAGAAAAATAATTGAAAACTCAATTAGAGATATAAAAGATTTTCCAAAACAAGGAATAATTTTTAAAGATATCACAACTCTGCTAAATAATAAAAAGGCTTATGGCGTTTTAATGAACCACTTGTATCAGAGATATAAAGAGTATAACCTTGAGTATATCGCAGGTATCGATGCGAGAGGTTTTATCTTTGGAGCAGCTTTAGCACAAATGCTAGGACTTGGTTTTGTGCCAATCAGAAAAAAAGGGAAGCTTCCATACACAACTTTCAGTAAAAAATATGCTTTAGAGTATGGAGTTGATGAGATTGAAGTTCATATCGATGCCTTTGGTGAGAATAAAGGTGCGAGAGTCCTGATAATTGATGACTTAATAGCAACAGGTGGAACTGCAAACGCAGCGGCTACACTTGTGAATCAGACTGGTGCTCATTGTGTTGAGTGCTGTTTCATAATCGGTCTAACATTTTTAGATGGCATAAAAAATTTAGAAGAGAAAACAAAAGTTTACTCACTAATAGAGGTTAAATAATGCTAAATCTAACTGTTAAAAACTTTGGAGTTTTAAAAAATATAGATATAGAACTCAACAAAACAAATCTTTTTATCGGTGATAATGGTAGTGGTAAAAGTGTATTGGCTAAATTAATTACTATTGTTACAAATGAGGTACCAGAAAACTTTTTAAGTCAATTTAAAGAGTTTAATATTGATTTCATAACAAATGAGACAGTTGTACTATTTAAAGAAGATAAAAACTTATTGTTACATATAGAAAATGGGGAATTAAAATATCACCAACTAAGTAAATATAAAAAAAATATCATTAAGCACCTTCAAGGTAAAAACCCGAAGAATTGTACTATTCCAGAGTTAACAAAATACGTAGAAGCATTAGATGGACTAGAATCTCAATATATTCCAGCAGAAAGAAATTTAATATCTATATTTAATCAGTCAATTAGTAATCTAGTTACTGCAAAGATACCTCTTCCTGATACACTTTTAAAGTTTTCAAGTGAATACAATAAAGCACGAAAAGAGATTAAAGAATTAAGATTATTAAATATGAAATATGTAAATAAAAATGGAAATGATGTAATCTACTATGATGATGACAATTATTTATCATTAGAAAATAGCTCAAGTGGTATGCAAACAGCTTTACCTATGTATTTAACACTTAAATATTTTTCATCTAGTTATAGTCATATAATTATTGAAGAACCAGAACTAAATTTATTTCCTAAAACACAGATTGAAACTATAAAATATATTATAGAAACTACAACTAAAAATGATTCACATATTATGACTCACAGCCCCTATGTGTTGTCCATTTTAAATACTTTAATCTTTGCCTACAAAGCCTCAAATACAAATAATATTTTAAAAGATAAAATATCCATAATTATCCCCAAAGCCCAACAAATTAATCCTGATGAATTTTCTGCTTACCTTATTGAAAATGGTATTTCAAAAAGCATTAAAGGTAAATCTACTGGAATGATACAAGAAAATGCCATTGATGATATTGGTGGTATAATTGATGATAATTTCAACGAATTAATGGATATTTACCGTGAGTTTAAAAATGATACATAACTTTAATGAGTGCTTAGAGAATGTAGATAAAAAACATTTTTTTATTCAAGATGGAGATGATCAATTACCTGCTTTTGTAGTCGAAAAAAATGGTGAATTTGAAGTTATAAATAATACAGGTAGTCATATTAATTTTCTCAAAATCGACTCTTGTGTTTACCACTCTAAGCATAGTACAAGATGTGATTGTACTATTTATAATGATGATACATTTTGTTTTCTTGAGTTGAAAAGTTCTAAGCGAACTAACTGGAAGAGCCATAGAGAAAGTGCAGAAAAACAGTTAAAAACGACTATTTTAGATTTTACTAATGAAGATGTTACTAAAGATAAAACTTTAGAAGCATATATGTGTTGCACTTGTACAATTGATGGAAATTTTACACAAATTTTAAGAGCGTCAAATAACTATGAAGTTCAAACATATTTTATTGATGAACTAAATACAAAATTATACTGCGATACAAAAAAGGAGTTTAACTAAAATGAATATGTATATCCCTACCGCTTCAAAATTTGATCCTGATGAGAACGGTCACTTTGGTATTTTCGGTGGGCGTTATGTTCCTGAGACACTTATGCCTGCACTTATTAAGTTAAAGGATGAGTATAAAAAAATTCGTTTTGATAAAGATTTTTGGAGTGAAGTAGACTACTACCTCACAGATTATGTAGGTCGCCCTTCTCCTCTTTACTATGCTGAGAACATCTCTAAAGAGCTTGGTGCGAAGATTTATCTTAAACGTGAGGATTTGAATCATACTGGTGCTCACAAAGTAAACAATGTTATAGCACAAGGTCTTATGGCTAAGCGTTTAGGTTACAAAAAAGTCATAGCTGAGACTGGTGCAGGACAACATGGTGTTGCAACAGCGACTATCTGTGCTCTGCTTGGTTTAGAGTGTGAAGTTTTTATGGGTGCAAAAGATGCTCAGAGACAAGAACTAAACGTTTTTCGCATGAAACTACTCGGTGCAAAAGTAAATGCCGTAGAAAGTGGCTCACGTACTCTTAAAGATGCTATGAATGAAGCTATCCGTCACTGGGTTACAAACGCAAGAGATACTTTCTACATTATCGGTACAGTTGCAGGTCCTCACCCCTACCCTATGATGGTAAGAGATTTTCAAGCAATCATAGGCTGGGAAGCACGTCAACAGATTTTAGAAAAAGAGAACCGTCTTCCAGACCATGTTATCGCCTGTATCGGTGGTGGTTCAAATGCGATAGGTATGTTTCAACACTTCTTAGAAGATGATGGAGTTGAGTGCATAGGAATCGAAGCTGGTGGACTAGGAATAGAGACAGATAAGCATGGCTGTTCCCTCAAAAAAGGTCGTCCGGGAGTTCTTCATGGTCAGATGAGCTACACTCTCCAAGATGAAGATGGACAGATACTCGAAGCCCATTCAATCAGTGCAGGTCTAGACTACCCAGGAATAGGCCCAGAACACTCTTTTCATAATGACAACATGTCAGTAACTTATGACAATGCAACAGACCAAGAAGCACTCGATGCTTTTGTATGGCTCTCACGTCAAGAGGGAATCATCCCTGCGTTTGAGAGTTCACACGCAGTTGCACATCTTAAAAAGATGAAAAATATAAAAGATAAAATCATTATAGTAAACCTCTCAGGTCGTGGTGACAAAGATATGATTCAAGCCAAAGATATTTTACATTTTGACTAGATAACTAAGTTTTAACTTCTATTTTCAACCCTTCTCTTAAGCAACATTTTGTGTGTTAAGTAAGTTTTTAAACAATTAATACACAAAATATTCTGTTATTGGCTTTTAAAGCATTAAACAAACACTTTATCTTTAAGAACTCAAGACTTTTTCTTTATATCTATAACTTAATACCATTTTTTTAACAATTAACATACAAAAGCTGTGTTTATTTATTTGGCATATATTGACTGTTTTGGATAATATGTTTGTTAATAAAGAGTTAGACTACTAAGGAAAACAACTTGTCAAAAATACGAAGCCTTTCAATTGATGAAATGAATAGAGGAATGAATTGGATTCAACAGAATTTGACAAAATTCGTTACTAAAGACAATGCTAATTATCAATATTCTCGTTGCCTTGATAAGATAGGAGGTCTTTTAAGCTCTCATGTAGTAAAGACATCTAAACGTTCTCATTATTGGTTTAGGGCAAGAGAGGAAGCAAGTTTTCTAGAAGACACCCATATCTTGCAAAAATCATACCTACATCCACCTGCTGAAATTACACCTGGAGGTCGAGCAAACATACCTAATGTACCTGTATTATATGTTTCTGAAAGTTTAGATGAAGTTTTATTGGAAACTGGCTTATTGAAATCAGGAAAAGAAGTGCGTGTAGCCATATTAAAATATAATGGGAAACTTAATTTAAATCAATATTATTTTCCTCGTAATTTTTCAAGTATAAATGCTAACGTCGCCAAACAAGCACACAGTTTTTTTGAACCTTTTTTTGAGCTAATGAAAAATCATACTAAAGAAGATAAAGAAAGAGCATTTCATCTTCATAAAATTATTAGTAATGCATTTCTAGATGAAAATCATTTCTTTTCATCTCTTATAGCGTACAAGAATATATATGTTGATAAAAGCTGTGATGGCATAATATATCCAGGGGTCAAAAGTCTGCAAATGTTAAATTGGGCATTATCAGTTGATATTTCAAATAAATGTGAGGTTCATAAAGCATTAAAACTCAAATGTAATTTAACTGGAGAAAATGAAATACTAGAAGTTGGTGTACCTTGCAATGAGAATGAACTAGATTGGCAATTACCAACAGAATTAAATTTACATTTAGATATAGATTTAAAGTTTGATAAAAATTATACACCATATAAAAAGTTGAACAAAACCTCATATAATAACAAATAGCAATTGAGCTATCATAAACCTAGAGAGTTAAGTGTAAATAATATATCGGACAAATCCTAAAACAGCTAGTTTTCTTAAACAGAAATATTAGTTAGTTTGACTCCAAGTCAGATAGTTATACTAAAAATTCGAGTGGCGACTGAATCGGTGAAAGCTAGATTGTATATCATGAGACGAAATTATGTATAACGCGGTTATTTAATCAGGTAAGAG
>Ga0256844_10000021_pt1 | contig 73565 bp, 66 predicted proteins | sample MusselsmetaG_FD_189100 | JGI IMG/M metagenome (GOLD analysis project Ga0256844, IMG submission 189100) | Mussel associated microbial communities from hydrothermal vent at the East Pacific Rise, Pacific Ocean - Mussels | ecosystem: Host-associated > Mollusca > Shell > Unclassified ... | reverse complement strand
CGCTGGCGGCATTTGCTGCCGGTGCTTTATTATCTCTGGCCGGTGCATTAATGCAGGTATTATTAAAAAATCCTCTGGCAGACCCCTATGTGCTGGGTGTCTCAGGTGGTTCAGCCCTGGCTGCATTATTAGCTATGCTGGCCGGGGCAAATAGTTTTATACTCACCGGCAGTGCATTTCTGGGTGCTTTGCTCTCTATTTTTCTGGTTTTCAGTTTTGCTCATAGTCATGGCAGCTGGACCATCACACGCCTGTTATTAACCGGCATTATCCTGGCTTCCGGCTGGGGAGCACTAATCAGTTTTGTCCTGGTGATTGCCCCGGCAGAAAAAATACATGGAATGTTATTCTGGTTAATGGGCGATTTAAGTTATGACCGTCCATTATTAATCCCTTATCTCATGTTGTTTTTTGGCCTGAGTTATGCGCTACTGATTAGTCGACAACTAAACATTTTACTCTGGGGCGATCTGCAGGCGGCCAGCCTGGGGATTAATACTCATCGACTGAGAATTCATATATTTTTTCTATCTTCTTTTTTAACGGCTGGCGCTATTAGTCTGGCAGGCAGTATTGGTTTTGTCGGGCTGGTGATCCCCCACCTGGTACGTTTAATCATAGGCAATGATCATCGTCTGTTACTACCCGCCAGCGCTTTATTAGGTGGTGCACTGCTGCTTATTGCTGACACCTTAGCAAGGACAATAATGGCTCCACAGCAATTACCTGTTGGCATTCTTACCGCACTCATCGGTGTACCATTATTTCTTTATTTGTTAAGAAGAAGTCAGTAGATGTCACTCACAATCCAGAATTTAAACCTGACAATTGCTGACAAACTCATCTGTGAACAACTCAATATTTGTTTCACACCTGGACAATTCTGGGCGATTATGGGTATCAATGGTGTCGGTAAAAGCACATTATTAAAAAGTTTAATGGCACTGAAAAAAATCAATCAGGGCAAAATTAGTCTTGATGATCAGAATGTGCGTCAATATAAAGCGGCCAGGCGTGCTCAGTTGCTGGGACTGATGTTGCAGGAATATGAATATAATTTTCCCTCCACTGTACTTGAAGCCTGTCTGATAGGTCGTCATCCGTTTATCAAAAGCTGGCAATGGGAAAACAAACGAGATAAAAAACTCGCATTAAAAGCATTACAGCAGGTAGGATTGGAGCAACTGCAATTACGGGCAATCAATACCCTCTCAGGTGGTGAAAAACGCCGTCTTAATCTGGCCACAATTTTGACACAAGACCCAAAATATTATCTGCTTGATGAACCGGTTAATCACCTGGATATTAAAGCACAAATAGAAATGTTGTCACTACTCAAAGATAAATTCAGCCATGATCAACAGCATTGTGGCATCATGGTCATACATGACCCCAATCTTGCTTATCGTTTTTGCGATCATGTATTATTGCTGTTTGCCAATGGGCAATATCAATCAGGTCCCACCAGGGACATTCTAAACAAGGGCAACCTCAGCCTTTTATATGATTGTCCGGTACATCAAATCAGTGACCATGAGCATAATTTTTTTATACCCCTGAAAAAAACAGCCTGTTATGAAAAATAGTATTATCTATTATTTATTATTTATTTTGCTTTTAATGAACACGATTAACTATGTTTATGCACAGATAACCGTTATGGATGATAGTCATCAGATAGTGACACTGCCACAAGCGGCTAAGCGAGTGATCAGCTTGTCTCCCGGACTGACAGAACTTATTTTTGCTGCCGGAGGTGGGCAATATCTTAAGGGCGTTGTCACTTATAGTGACTATCCTCCAGAAGCAAAACATATACAGCGTGTGGGTAGTTATAATGCTCTGGATATCGAACAGATTTTAATGCTGCAGACTGATCTTATTATTGCCTGGCAAAGCGGTAATCCAAAACATCAGATTGAACAATTAAAAAAATTTGGCATACCCGTTTACCTGAGTGAACCGGGTGATTTTGAAGATATTGCTGCCACAATTTTGCAACTGGGTAAACTCATGGCAACTGAGCAAATTGCTCGACAATCAGCACAAACTTTTTTAACCCAATACCTGCACTTAAAACAACAATACCAGTTAGCTCATAATCAGGCCGGGAAAAGCACTTTTATTCAGATATGGAATAAACCTTTGATGACGGTTAATCAGGCACATCTGATCTCCAAAGTGATTAGTCTCTGTGGCGGTAACAATATTTTTGCTGACAATATCAGTCTGACCAGTACTCCGGATATTGAATCTATACTAGCGGCTAATCCACAGGTTATTATAGCAACTGGAATGGCTGACAGTTCAAAACAGTGGCTTAAACGCTGGCGGCAATGGCCCTATCTTAATGCGGTAAAAAATCAGCAACTTTTTGCTGTTAATCCCGATCATCTGGTACGCCATACACCCCGTATATTATTAGGCATTAAAGAAGTTTGTTCATTTTTACAACCCTAGAGTAATGACCGTGAATACAGATAATTTTAGAGGCAAAAAACAATCAATTGTGTGTAGTGGAATACCCATAGAAGAACAGGAAAACTGATTAATTTTTATAGTCAAAAGTATCAGCCTAAATCCAATGTTACCCTGCCAAATGCTATTAACATTGCAAAAACTGCTATATTATTGAATACCTCCACTGATGTATCACAACAAATTTCCAGCAATTCGCAAATACTCAAAGATTCAATGCAGTCATTTGAAAGCAATATGGAAAATATCAATAAAATGAATGAAAAAATAAAACTGCTAGCAAGCTATATCAGCTCCAGTGAATAATTAAGTAAAGTAGAGCCTTCCATGAAGGCTCCAGAAAGTTGCTATCAACTAGCCCATAGACGAGCAATCCATGATTTTTTTTTCAGGACAGGCTTTGCCCCGGATGCAAGAAAATAACCGCTGTATTGCATATCTTCATCCATAATATGCTTGGATAGCCATGATTTTAAAAAATGCATTAATTCAAAACTTATCGCGGTTCTTCCTGAGGCTACTTTGTCTTTTAACTCAATGACATGAGTCAACAATTCATCATGGATTTCTTTATGTTCTTCATAGCCAGGGTAACCTAAAATACGCATAAGGCTTTCTTCAACGGCAAAATGTATTTTGGTATAATCGGCCAGTTCTGCCAAAATTTCCTGCACTACATCACTTCCATGATGGTGATCAATGGCATCATGCATCTTATTGATTAAATTAATTAATACTTTATGTTGCTCATCAATTTCTTCAATACCAACACTTAATTCATCAGACCAGGTTATAAATGTGCTCATATTATTTATCTATCCAAAATTTTGTAAAAAAGTCGTTATAACAAAAACGAAATAACATCATAAAACGCATGGGTATAGTAGCGAATTAAGAATGACAAACCAAGTTACAATTTAACAATTATATTTATCATTGACATATATCAATGATAAATATAATTGTCAGAGTGTCAGGTAATAAAAGATGACTCATCGTCACAATGGCAGTCTGTATAGACCACTCATCATAAAATATATTAGCTAAGCACTACATATTCTATTTGTGTTTCAACAGCCGTTTGCATATACTCTGCCTATGCTAAAAATCAACAACAAATGTCTGCTAAGGCCACTTCTTATCAGTTTTGTGCTCTTCCAACTTTCAGCCTGTTCATCCATAATATCTTCCAGTGCAAGCAATATTGCTGAAAAACTTTCCTATGTTATTCTCAATTCCGATGATCCGAAAACTATTGCTGATGGCGCACCCGCTTACTTGCTGTTAATGGACAGCTTTTTAGTTGATGCTGATAAAAGTCCACAGTTATTGCAGTCAGCAGCAACTCTTTATAGTGCCTATGCCGGTATTTTTGTCAGTGACCCGCAGCGAGCAATAAAGATGTCAAATAAAGCCCTGTCTTATGCACAGCAGGCACTATGTATCTCGGATAAAAATGCCTGCCAGCTGCGTCAGCAAAGCTTTACGCGTTTCGGCCAGCAGGTCAGCACTATAAACAAAGATAATTTGCCTCTCTGGTATACCCTCGGTGCCGCCTGGGCCGGGTGGATAAAAGCCAATAGCAGCAGTGTCTCAGCTATTGCACAACTACCCCGGGTCAATATGATTATGATGCAGATTGTTGCCATTGATGAAAACTGGCAAGGTGGACAGGCACATCTATATCTGGGAGTATTGAATACACTGCTGCCCCCGGCTCTGGGCGGTAAACCTGAGCAGGGACAATATCACTTCAAGCGGGCCATTTTATTGTCTGAGAATAAAAATTTAATGGCAAAAGTACTTTATGCAGAAAAATACGCACGTTTGATTTTTGATCAGAAGTTACATGATCAACTATTACATGAGGTGATACAGGCAGATACTTATGCGCCTGATCTGACCTTGATGAATACCCTGGCTCAGCAAAAAGCCAGGCAATTATTAGCCTCATCTGCAGATTATTTTTAATCATATATTGCCGGTACTAATTACGATATAATGCGCTCAGCTTTATCTGGAAAAACTATGTCAAAACTATGCACATCAAGTCTCTTTTTGTTACTCTTTTTATCTGTGGCCATGAGTACTGAGGCAAAAACATTTAAAATTGCCACGTTATCACCTGAAGGCTCTGACTGGATGCAGAAAATGCGTGCCGGTGCCAAAGAAATAAAGCAAAAAACAAATGGCCGGGTTAAATTTAAATTTTATCCTGGCGGAGTCATGGGTGATGATCAGGCAGTGTTAAGAAAAATACGTATTGGTCAACTGCAGGGAGGGGCTTTAGCCGGCGGCAGCCTGATTAAAGCTAATCCTGATTATTCTGTTTATGGTTTATTATTAAAATACAAAAATCAGGGTGAAATCAAGCACATTCGCCAGCACATTGATCCCATTATAATACGTGGTTTTGAACAAGGGGGTTATACCATACTGGGTATGGCTGAATCCGGTTTTGTCTATTCTATGTCAACCAATAATGCCATCAATAATGTTGCTTTACTCAGGCAGCAAAAAGTGTGGGCCCCCAGTAATGATAAGACGGGTCAGGAAAGCTTACGTTCATTTGGTGTCACGGCTATTCCCCTGCCCTATGGGGATGTGCTGGCCGCATTGCAGACCGGTCTGATCGATACAGTGGCCATGTCGCCCATCGGAGCTATTGCACTGCAATGGTATACCCAGATTAAATATATCACCGATATGCCGCTGCTTTATTCCTTTGGCATCTTAACGATTAACAACAAATCATTTAAAAAAATCAACAAAGCGGATCAAAAAACCATACGTGATGTAATGCATAAGGTGTTTCTATCCATTGATGCCACTAATAGAAAAAATAACGTTGAAGCGCTGCAGGTTCTGAAGAACTCCGGCATTGAGTTTATTACACCTTCTGCTGCTGATTATAAAGAATGGCAGCGTCTGGCTGATGCAGCCAATAAAAAGCTGGTATCCTCGGGTAAGTTGAGTGAAAACCTGGTTGATAAGGTTGAGCTATTACTCAAAGAGTATCGTCAGCAAAAGCAGACAATTAAATAAATTTTATGCTTAACTTTCTCAACAGGCTGCATAAAAAACTATTACAGCTTGAATCTTTTATATTAGTAGCTACTTTCATTATGATCCTCTGTATCGCCGTCTGTCAGATTATCTTACGTAATGTATTTGATACGGGTATCGTCTGGGCCGATAGTTTCTTACGTATCTCCGTGCTCTGGCTGGGTATGATGGGCGCACTAATAGCCAGTAGAAATAATAACCATATAAATATGAACCTGGGGCAAAAGTATCTGAGTCCCAAAAACTGCCAAAAAGTCAAAATAATTATTTATTTTTTTACCAGCAGCATTTGTTTTACCATTGCCTGGTTCGGCGCAAATTTTTTATTCATGGAATATGAAGAGAGTAATCTGGCTTTTGCCGGCATACCTGTCTGGGTTACCGTCAGCATTATCCCCTTTGCTTTTACTATTATTGCTATTCGCTATCTCAGTATGACCGTTCTGCTATTATCAGGCCGTACAATAGATGATCAGCCTGTGGTTGATCCATTAGCGGCGCAAAACAAGGTTAAAGCACAATGAGTGGACTCACTTAATGCTGTTTATTATCATCTTTGTTCTTTTATTGCTGGCCTGGTTTGGTGCTCCGCTTTTTACTCTGATCCTTTCAGTTGCAATTATCGGCTTCAGTTATCAGGAAATAGATCTTACTGTTATCCCGATAGAACTCTATCGTCTGACCAATACACCATTATTACTTGCCCTGCCCTTATTTACCTTTACCGGTTACCTAATGGGAGAAAGTCAGACATCACAAAGACTGGTGCGGCTATCTTCTGCACTGCTGGACTGGCTGCCGGCTCAACTGGTATTTGTCACACTGATTGCCAGTGCATTATTTACCGCCTTTACAGGTGCCACCGGAGTCACTATTGTTGCCCTGGGAGCATTACTCTTTCCAGCACTTAAGCAGGCAGGATATGGTGAAAAATTCTCCCTGGGACTGGTGACCACTTCAGGCAGCCTGGGATTGCTGCTGCCGCCTTCTTTACCATTAATATTATATGTGGTTATTGTTCAACAGCTGGATCTGGAACAAACCATTAGCATTGAAGATGTTTTTTTAGCAGGTATATTGCCCACTTTGTTAATGATTTTCAGCCTGTTTGTCTGGGCCATCTGGCAAACCAGAAACAAGCCTGTACAACGACAGGAATTTGATATTCAGGAGTTATTACAGGCTCTGCGTGAATCCATATGGGAATTGCCCCTGCCTTTTATTGTACTAGGGGGTATTTTTTCCGGACTTTTTGCCGTATCAGAAGCCGCCGCTGTCACCGCTTTATATATTATTATTGTTGAGGTATTTATTTATAAGGAAATCAGTCTGAAACAACTGCCTCTGATTATTGAACAATCAATGACCATGATTGGCAGTATATTGCTGATACTGGCCAGTGCCCTGGCAATGACGAATTATTTTATTGATGCTGAAATCCCTTTTCTACTGTTTGCCTGGATTCAGTCACATATTGATAGTCAGTTGACTTTTTTATTATTGTTGAATGTTTTTTTATTGCTGCTTGGTGCCTTATTGGATATTTTCTCCGCCATTGTAATTGTCGCCCCCCTAATCGTACCCATCGCTATTAATTTTGGTATTCATCCGGTCCACCTGGGCATTATTTTTCTGGCCAATATGCAATTAGGTTATTTAACACCGCCGGTGGGTATGAATCTGTTTATTGCCAGCTACCGCTTTAATAAACCGATATTTGAAATCTATCAGTCCACCATAGTAATGATGTTATTACTACTGGGCTGTGTATTATTAATTACCTATATACCGGCTATTAGCCTGTTTTTCATTCTTGATTAGGCCCAATTAACTTCTTTAGACACATTGCTTAATAATTGTGTTAAGTACCTGTAATGGTTCATCACTAGCAGTGATGGGTCGCCCTATAACCAGGTAGTCAGAACCCTGGGACAGAGCTTCGGCTGGAGTCATAACACGTTGCTGATCGCCAATAGATGAGCCTGGCGGACGTACGCCGGGTGTCACCAGGCAAAAGTCCTGACTGATTTTGCTTTTAAGCATAGCAACTTCTAAGGGTGAACAAACCACACCATCCAGAGCACAGTCATGAGCAAGATGTGCTAAACGCAAAACCTGTTGTTCAGGCTCAATATCTAAACCAACTTCAACAATGTCAGCACGGGACAAACTGGTTAAAACCGTTACCGCTATTAATAAAGGCTGATGCTGACAGGACTCAATCGCTTCACGAGCAGCCATCATCATTTTACGTCCACCAGAAGCATGAACATTGACCATCCATACGCCCATATCGGCTGCAGCCATACATGCGGCGGCAACAGTATTAGGAATATCATGGAACTTCAGGTCAAGAAACACATCAAAACCCCGGTCAATCAGCTTCTGCACTAATGATGGACCACAGCGGACAAAAAGCTCCTTACCTACTTTAAGTTTACACAACTCAGGTTTAAGTTGTGCAACTAAAGCCAGAGTACTTGATTCATCTTTAAAATCCAGTGCGATAATTATCTTTGCATCATTTGCCATGCTCATTACTACCCCTAAGCTTTATCTGAGACATACGACCACTACTCCCCCTCTATTCCCTGAATCGGCTTTATCGAACTCCAGGATCTACAGCTAGGACAATGCCAATATAAGGTTTTACTATTAAAACCACACTGAACACAATGATAGACAGGTTTATCCGCCAATAATCGATTCGTTATTTCCTGTAAAATCAAAAGATTATCATGAGCGGTACCCTTAGTAAAATCCAGACTAATTTCAATTAAAAAACTTAAGCCTCTGATAGAGGGTTTTTTTCTTAGTGACTCTACGATAAAAAGGGCTGCAGTTTTATCATCAACCCGTTGCTGCAATTGCTGAGCATAAAGCAAAACAGAAGTAATCCCGGCATATTTTTTTAATACATGCTGTAAATAAAACTGAATTTCCTTATCATTTTTTAATTCCTTATAACAGGATAGTAAAGCTTCCAGTACTTCTGAAATTAATAATGGATCCTGTTGTTCAACTCGTCTATAGGCCCGTGTCGCTGCCTTACAGTTTTTTAATTGCTGGTATATTTCACCTTCAATAATACTGGCTCGTACTGAATGTCTGTCATTGCCCAGTGCTTTTTTAGCCAGACTTAAAGCTTCTTTAAAATTGCCCTGATGTTTACTGATAAGTGATAGTTCACAATAAAAATGGGCAATTTGCTGGGTATAGGATTTATTCGTTGCTGACTCAAGTTTTTTTGCCGTATGAATAGCATCATGCCAGTCATGCTCCTGCTGGTAAATAGACAATAAATATTTGAGTGCCGATGGCACATGAGATTGTTTTTCAATCAATTCCTGAAATAGACTTTCTGCACGGTCCAATAAGCCTGCATTCATAAAGTCACGAGCCAGCTCATACAGGGCATCATTGCGTTTAACCAGGCTCAGAGATGGCTTGGCAATAACATTCTGGTGAATTTTTATTGCCTGTTCAACTTCACCGCGCTGACGATAAAGATTGCCGAGAGATATATGCGTATCAACGGTTTCTTCGCCAACTTCAAGCATACCCACAAAGACTTCAATAGCTTTATCAGTTTGTTCATTAATCAGGTAATTAAGACCTTTAAAATAGTCTGAACTAAAGGTATAGGGTGTAGCGGTTGATTGCTTATAATTTTTTTTTCTACCAAAAAAAACACCCAGCATAAAGGCAAGTATAACAAAGGGCAGGAGGATAAATAATGGTGAATTATCCATCATAAATTTAAGTTAGCCTATTTTTTATGAGAAACAGCCACATTAAAATGCACTATTTCAGACTTTAGGTGCAGATGATTCAATAAGGGTAACAGCATTTTCATCCTGTTTTTTTAACTGTTTTTGCGCACGGTGAACCTGGTGACGTAAACTTAGTATTACCAGACTATTGATTATAGTTGCTAATATTGCTCCAACCATAATGGCCGCAACAAGTAAAATGGAAAGTGGCTGGGTCATACTGCCATAGTAGAAATTAAACACCACAGGTTCAGCATTAACAATAGCAATCGCTACACCAAAAGCCATAAATAATAATAGTATTAAAATGCTAAATAACCGTTTCATGTGTTATTCCACTCAGTCTATGTGATTTATTTTGATGAAATTCTGTTAGGACTTTATATAAAATAAAGATGCTATCAGTAAATCAATATCTACTTGTCTCTAAAGTATATCTATAAACAATATCCATAAAACAAAGGAATTATCGCTAGTACTGATAACAATTTGAAAAATTTACAATATTTCTTTATTTCGTGTCTTATTAACCCGTTCTCTTAGCTCTTTTCCGGGTTTAAAATGAGGGACATATTTAGATGCTAAAGTAACCGCATCACCTGTTTTAGGGTTCCGTCCAGTTCTTGGTGGACGATAGTGGAGTGAAAAACTGCCAAAGCCCCTGATTTCTATGCGCTCCCCTGAAGCCAGAGTCTGGGCCATCAGATCAAGCATGGATTTTACAGCTAATTCCACATCTTTGTAGGCTAATTGAGATTGTTTTTGAGCAAGTGCTTCAATCAACTCAGATTTTGTCATTTTTTAAAATATCCTTAGCTTGATTGGTTATAAACTTAAAATGACTGATTTTATCGTAGATACAAATCGCTATAAGGCAAATTTTTAATAAAATAGCATATAGAATATGACCACTATAGCAATAAAAAGAATAAGGACACAGATTAAAATCAGGAACAAAGTCCCAATTTTAATCTATTCCTGATTTTATTACTTCTTGCTTAACTGATCTTTTAGTAAATCACCAAGGGAAGTTGTGGCAGAACCGACATCGGTATATTCCTGCATAACTTCTGCTTCTTCAGCAACATCCTTAGCTTTAACAGATAAGTTAATGACGCGACTCTTGCGATCAACACCAATAAACTTGGCTTCCAGATTATCACCAACTTTGAGTATGCTTGAAGCATCTTCAACACGCTCTCGGGACAATTCAGAAACACGGATATAAGCATCAACACCTTCGATCAACTCAACGACTGCACCATTAGCATCAACCTCTTTAATGGTACCATTTATAATTGAGCCCTTAGGATTAGCCGCAACATAAGTTGAGAATGGGTCCTGATCCAGTTGTTTAACACCCAGTGAAATACGCTCACGTTCAGGATCGACAGCCAGTACAACCGCCTCAAGCTCATCACCCTTCTTAAAGTTAGTGATTTCTTCTTCGCCAGCACTATTCCAGGAAATATCAGACAGATGGATAAGACCATCGATGCCGCCATCCAGACCAATAAAGATACCAAAATCAGTAATTGATTTAATCTTGCCGCTGACTTTATCGCCCTTATTATGAGTCGCAGAGAAAACTTCCCATGGATTTTGTGAACATTGTTTCATGCCTAATGAAATACGACGGCGCTCCGGATCGATATCCAGTACCATAACTTCAACTTCATCACCCACATTGCACACTTTAGACGGATGAACATTTTTATTGGTCCAGTCCATTTCAGATACGTGTACCAGACCTTCAACACCTTCTTCGATTTCAACAAAACAACCATAGTCAGCCAGGTTGGTTACCTTACCATTTAAGCGTGTGCCTTCAGCATAACGTGCTTTAATTTGTGTCCATGGATCATCACCTGTCTGCTTAAGACCAAGGGATACACGTGAACGTTCACGATCAAATTTGAGGACTTTAACGTCAATTTCATCACCAATAGCAACAATTTCACTAGGATGCTTAACTCGTTTCCAGGCCATATCGGTAATATGCAATAATCCGTCAACACCACCTAGATCGATAAAGGCACCATAATCAGTCAGGTTCTTAACGATACCCTTAACTGTTTGACCTTCTTCAAGATTTTCAAGTAATTGTTCACGCTCAGCTGAATTTTCAATTTCAACCACAGCACGACGGGAAACCACCACATTGTTACGTTTTTGATCAAGCTTGATCACTTTAAATTCAAGCTCCTTACCTTCCAGGTAAGTGGTATCACGTACAGGACGTACATCAACTAATGAGCCAGGTAAAAAGGCACGAATATCACCGAGTTCAACAGTGAAGCCACCCTTAACCTTATCAATAATAGTGCCGGTAACAGTTTCATCAGCATCAAATGATTTGTCCAGACGAATCCATGCAGCTGCACGTTTGGCTTTTTCACGAGACAGACGAGTCTCACCATAACCGTCTTCAATAGTATCCAGAGATACTTCAACTTCATCACCGACTTTAACCTCGCCATCAGTGGCAAACTGTTCCAGTGGAATAACACCTTCAGATTTCAAACCGGCATTAACGACAACAAAGTCATTATCAATACTGACAATTATGCCAGTGACCAGTGAACCAGGTTTCATTTCAGTCTTTTTTAGACTTTCTTCAAATAATTCAGCAAAGCTTTCGCTCATTAGAGATATATCCTTGATTATGTCCTTTCCACAGAAAGGTTAATCATACGTTGTGGTAAAAACCATAGATTTTTACAAATTAAGTAATGTTTATCAACTCATTATTGAGTAATAAACGCTGGGTAAAATATATTATTCTGCACAAATATCAGAATATAATTGCACTACGCTATTAAAGACCTCATCAATGGTTAATTCTGAGGTATCGATAATATGCGCATCATGTGCTGCTTTCAGGGGCGATGCGCTACGATTCATATCGCGTTCATCACGTTCCCTTATGTCAACAACAAGGTCGGCGATTTTAACACTATTTCCTTTCTCCATCAACTGCTTATAGCGTCTTTTTGCTCTTTCATCAGGGGATGCATTTAAAAAAATTTTTAAACAGGCATCAGGGAAAATGGCAGTCCCCATATCACGTCCGTCAGCAATTAACCCCGGAGTCTGTAAAAAAGCCTTTTGACGGTTAAACAAAGCATCTCTGACCGCCGGTAGTACAGCAACCCGAGAAGCGTTATTACCGGCCTCTTCGCTACGGATTAAGGCTTCAACTTCATGATTATTGAGTAAAATACCCCCCCTGGGCAGAAATTTCACCTGCAGGTTTTCAGCTACCTGAGCCACTGCCTGTTCTGCATCAAGTGCAATTCCCCTTTGTATGCATGCTAATGCAGTTAAACGATACAATGCACCACTATCCAGATAGTGCCAACCCAGTTTTTCAGCTAGCAATGCTGATATTGTCCCCTTGCCCACACCCCCGGGACCATCCACAGTAATAACCTTAATGCTTTCTAGCACACTATTTCACCCACATAATCAACCTGCAAACCACAATTTTGTGCCAGTTTAATAAAACCGGGAAATGAGGTATTCACATTGGCACAATCATTAATAGTAATGCTGCCCTTAGCCCGTAATGCGGCCATAGCAAAGGACATAGCAATACGATGATCACCCAGGCTATCAACAGTACCTGAACCCAGCTCGCCACCATTAATGATCATACCATCATCGGTACCATAACAATCAATCGATAAAATCTGCAAACCATCTACCATTGCCTGAATACGATCACTTTCTTTTACTCGTAGTTCCTCGGCTCCAGTTAAAATGGTTTGCCCCCGAGCACAGGCAGCAGCAATGGCGATAGCCGGAAATTCATCAATGGCTAACGGCACTTGCTCTTCAGGTATATGAATACCCTTAAGTTGTGCATAGCGAATACGAATATCAGCCACCGGTTCACCGCCTACTTCCTGCTTATTAGCCAGACTAATGTCTGCTCCCATGAGCTGAAGAATATTAATAATACCTATGCGTGTGGGATTAGTACCGACATGCTGCAGGGTGATATCGGATCCCGGGGCAATGCTGGCAGCAACCATAAAAAATGCCGCTGAGGAAATATCGGCTGGCACATCAATATCACATGCCTGTAATTGACCACCACCTTGAAGACAAATCTTCCGGCGCTGCTGATCCAGTTCGGTCACAGTTAATTCATAGCCAAAGCCCTGCAGCATCCGCTCAGTATGATCCCGTGTGGGTGCCGGCTCAGTAACACAGGTTTGTCCCTGAGCATAAAGCCCCGCCAGTAAAACACAGGATTTTACCTGGGCACTGGCCATGGGTAAAACATAATCAATGGCCTGTAACTGAGTCTTGTTATTGCTTAAAATTTTCAACGGCGCAGTACCATTACTACCGGTTTCAATAGTAGCGCCCATTTGCTTAACCGGATCAGTAACCCGTTTCATCGGTCTGGATGATAATGAATGATCACCAGATAAGATCACATTAAAGCCCTGTGCTGCTAACAAGCCCGTTAACAAACGCATAGAAGTACCTGAATTCCCTAAATCAAGGGCCTGTCCAGGAGCTTTAAGACCGTACATACCGACACCTTCAATAATGACCCTGCCCAGCTCATCGGGACCTTCAATAGAAACACCCATAGCACGAAATGCTTTCAGAGTTGCTAAAGAATCTTCTCCCTGTAAAAAGCCGGAAATAGTCATGCGGCCCTTGCCCAGGGAACCCAGCATAATAGAACGATGGGAGATGGATTTATCACCGGGCACACGGATAATGCCATTTAAGTGCCCTCCCGGATGAGCAATATAGCTAATTGATTGTTGTTCTGACATGTTTTTCCATTAATCACAAATACGATAAACAGTATTTGCAAAAAAAGTCACAAATACCGCAGCTAAAAAAGCACTAGTTTACAAAAAAAATTTCACAGTGCAAGCATTGATATAAATCATCAGCCAACCAGGCCATATCAGCCAAACATCAAAAAGTGATAAAATCAATAGGTTAAATTTTTCTACTCAAGAGCTCAGAATAAATTCAAGCCATTGTTTTTGCAGCTGTTCATCCGTACTGGCAAGCACCTGTCGGGCATTAAGAGACTCATGAAACACCATCTCCTGAGTCAGAGTGCATGAATAACAACCTGATTCCTGAGCAATTAATAAACCTGCCGCATAATCCCATAGCATTTGTTTACCATGCAGATAAAGATGCGCACGCCCCATGGCAAGCCAGCACCAGTCCAGAGCAACAGAGCCCAGACTCCGCTGCGAGTAATAAGGACTGGTAGTCACCAGCTTGATTGCCAGCTCATCACGTAAACGTTTGAAATCAACTATTGCCATACATTGTGCCAGACATTTTGGTGCTTCAGGACGATGAATAGCCCGTCCATTGAGTTGTGCACCCGCACCTGCAATCGCAGTAAAACATTCATCACGAACAGGATCATAGATAATCCCTAATTGCGTTTGTTTATTCACAATCAGGGCTAGTGAGATGCAAAAATAAGGCAATGTGGCAGCAAAATTACTGGTGCCGTCAATAGGATCAAGACACCAGTAACCGGCATTATTCTGAGTGAAAAAATTTTCTAATTCTACAGTACTTAATTCTTCGGCAAAAAAAGCATATTGGGGGAAATACTGCTGCAATTGCTCTTCAATAGAATTTTGTACATCAATATCAGCCTGGGTAATTAATGAGCCATCTGCTTTACTGCTGGCTTTTACCCGAGTGTAATAAGGCAAAAGAATATTCTTTGAAACACTCTTAACTATTTCACTTAACTTGCTGATAATTAAATTATTATTCATGTTTTTTGTACATATTTTTAAAAAAATAACTGATATCACTCATGGTTTGATAATGATCAACTTTTATCTGTGCTTTGTTAAAATCCAGCGCATCAGGATAGCCACTAGCCCGTTCTGCTTTTTCTCTGGCTGTTGTACTCCAGTGCAGCACCCAGCTTATAAAGCAACTAATATCTTCTTTATGCTGATAGTCAATTTCTTCCATTAGCGAAGCTAAAATTTGATAAAAACCATTTCTTGACAATGAATTATAAACATCCGCAAGTAAATCAATATTCTGTTCTAATAAACCACGTTTTAGTTGCAAGCAACGTTGCTTCATTAACTGCTCGCGGGTTTGTGCGGAAAACGCCTGCAGACAATCCTGAATCGCTCGGTACTGAACTGAACCCTGAGAGTCACTGGAGAAATTACTGACAAATGCTTCAAGTACCACCAGTGCTTCATGAATATTTGCGGTATTACGGGAACGAGCTATTATTTTTTTACAAAAAGTTGTTAATTTTGCTGGTTCCAACTGTAGATTTAAGGTGCTATTAGTCGTTGTCATAGGCAGTGATAAGTGTTCTATTTTGTCTTTGGCAGAGATTTTTTGCTCACAAAATCATCTCGGCTGTGTTTTGCCCGAACAAACACCTTTTTTAAAAATTGGGCATCATTCTGTTCAAGAGCAAGGCGTAGTTGCTGCAGATCAGCGGTAAAATGATCAAGATGTTCAATCAAAGCGTCTTTATTAGCCAAGCAAATATCCTGCCACATGGAGGGATCGCTGGATGCTATGCGGGTAAAATCCCTGAATCCACCAGCAGCATTATCAAAAATTTCCTGTTTTTCATCCAGTGTAGTCAGAGTATTAACCAGTGAAAAGGCCAATAGATGAGGTAAATGACTAGTCGCGGCTAAGACTGAGTCATGGTGATGAGCATCCATTAATACCACCTCAGCACCAATGGCTCGCCATAATTGACTCACCGTATCCAACGCTTGTTCACTGGTCTGTTTTGTTGGCGTCAATATCACTCGGTGTTGTTGATAAAGTGTTGTAAAAGAAGCCGCTACTCCGCTATTTTCTGTACCGGCTATGGGGTGTCCAGGTACAAAATTTGCCGGCAGTTCACCAAAAATTTGTTTTGCCGATTCAATGACACTGGATTTTGTACTGCCCGCATCAGTAATAATTGTCTGTTCTTTGACTACACCTTTTAATTGTCTGAAAACAGCTGAAAAACTACCTACTGGAGTGGCAATAAAAATTAAATCGGCATCATGAACCGCCTGTTTAATATCAATAAAATAATCATCAATTACTCCAAGCTTTAGCGCTTGCTCAAGGTTATCAATACCTCGTCCGCAACCAGTAATGTGCTTAACCAGTTTAGCGTCTCGTAATGCCCGGGCAAAAGAGCCACCTATCAGGCCAACCCCGATGATACACAATTTATTGATTTTTGTTAGCATAAGATGCCGACTTAGCAATGTAGTACTTTGCTTAAAGCAGCAATAACACGATTATTTTCATCTTCAGTGCCGATTGATATTCTCAGATGCTCAAACATATGATAGTTAGCCACAGGTCGGGTAATAACCCCTTCATAAAGTAATTTTTCATAAATATTGGCGCTGTCAGAACCTGTTTGTAAACAGATAAAATTACCGGCAGAAGGGATATAATTAAGACCCAATGTACTAAATGCAGCACAAAGATAGTTCATACCCTGCCAGTTTAACTGAACACATTTTTTCAGGTGTTGAACATCATCAAGGGCCAGAGAGGCGGCATCAAGAGCAATAGAATTATTGTTAAAAGGCTGGCGTACACGATTAAGCAAATCAGCAATATAAGTGGAAGAAAGTGCATAGCCCACTCTTAAACTGGCCAGCCCATAGGCCTTTGAGAAGGTGCGGGTGATCACTAGATTATCAAAATGCCCCAGCACTGACAGCATAGAACGATAGTCAGTATAACAGGGAGAATCTTCATGAAGGGCATATTCTGCATAAGCTTCATCAATGACCAGGACAATATTCGCGGGCACTTTTTTCATGAAAGCCTGCAAATCACCAGCAGATAAATAAGTACCCGTAGGATTATTAGGATTAGCAATAAATATTAAGCGGGTTTTATTGGTGATCGCAGCCAGCATGGCATCCAGATCATGCCCCCAGTCAACAGCATCAGTAACAACAGCTGTTGCACCTACTGCCTGAGTCGCGATGGGATAAACAGCAAAAGCATACTGTGAAAAAATAATCTCATCACCGACACCGGCAAAAGTTCGGGCCAAAATATCTAATATATCATTCGAGCCATTACCCAGAGTAATTTGTTCGATTGATAATGGCCCGCTGATAGCAAATAAACTGTCTACTAATTTATTTTTTAAGACAAAACCATTACCATCCGGATAACGTGATAACTCTTTTGGCTGCCGTACCAGTTGGCTGAGATAATTCATTACCTTAGCGCTCGGTCCCAGAGGATTTTCATTAGAGGCTACTTTTACAGCATTTTGTACCCCATATTCTCGCTCTAATTCAGCGACAGGTTTGCCCGGAATATAAGGTTGGAGTGCCGCAATATAGTTGGCAGCCTTGGGTAAAGTAGACTGAGACATTATAAAATAGCCTTTGGATAGGAACCTAAAATTTTCATAATACTGGCTTGCTGCTCTATTTCAGCCAGTGCTTTAGCAACCACTGGATCAGACTGATGTCCATCAATATCAATAAAAAACAAATATTGCCACAGGCCGCTTCTGGAAGGCCTTGACTCAATTCGAGTCATAGACAGGCCATTTTCAGCAATCGGTTTGAGCAGACTATGTAAGGCGCCTGACTGGTTGGCAGAAGTCACCATAATTGAAGTCTTATCAATAGCTGTAGACTCCTCCATAGCATCAGAGTGGCTACTATCAACTTGTTGTTTACCTAAAATAATAAATCGGGTGGTATTATCAGGCTCATCTTCAATTTTTTCTGCCAGAATTTTAAGCTGATATATTTGTGCTGCGGCATTACTGGCAATAGCAACAGCCCCATCTTCCATAGAGGCCAGGCGCGCAGCTTCGGCGTTACTATTGACTGCAATTCGCTCTATATCCGGCAAACGGCTATCCAGCCATTCACGACATTGCGCCAGGGACTGCTGATGAGAATATATTTTAGTGACCTGATCAAGGGAATCAACTGAGGCCATTAGATAATGATGTATTCTCAGGGAAACTTCACCACAAATTTTAAGCGGTGATTCAATTAACATATCCAGAGTATGGCTGATCACTCCCTCAGTAGAATTTTCTACTGGGACAAGCCCATAATGGCATGAACCGGCATCAACATCTCTAAAAACTTCATCAATACTGGAAAAAGGTACCGTGTCCACTGAATGGCCGAAATGTTTTAGTGCAGCGGCCTGAGTAAAAGTACCCTCAGGACCCAGAAAGGCAATTTTCATTGGCTGTTCAAGCGCCAGGCAAACAGACATTATTTCACGAAACAAACGGGCCATTTCTTCATTGCTAATGGGGCCGTCATTACGACCCATTACTTTACGTAGGACAGCAGCCTCACGCTCTGGGCGGTAGAAAATGACCTTTTCATCCGCTTTGGCATCTGCTTGTTTAGCATCCGCCACCTGTTTGGCACAGAGTGCACGTTGGTTCAACAATAGCTGGATTTGCTGATCAAAACTATCGATTTGATCGCGCAAATTTTTGAGACTATCACTCAAAATTGTCTTTCCTATTAAAAATAACCGTGAATATATTAATATATTTTGCTCATCAGATTAAATACTTATAAATAAGACTTTTAATTTAAGTCCCCTTTACACAGAATAATCACCTGACAAATTAGTCAGTTAAAAGCTTAAGATTCTATCACCCCGGTTAAGATAAAACCCGTACACAAAGAACGCCTTCAATCGCTTCAAGTGTATCGACAATACTATTAGAGACTGCACCATTAACGTCAACAATGGTATAAGCCAGATCACCCTTTGATTTATTGACCATATCGGAAATATTTAAATCAGCATCTGCCAGAAGTGAGGATATTTGTCCTAACATATTAGGTACATTGCTATTAGCAATGGTAATGCGATGGCAGCCATCAGCCTTGGGCATATTAATTTCGGGGAAGTTAACTGATAACTTCACATTGCCATGTTCAAGATAATCACGTACATTTTGTGACACTATAATGGCACAATTATCTTCTGCATCCTGAGTTGAAGCTCCCAGATGCGGCAGGGTAACTACATTAGGAACATCTTTCAGTGTATTATTGGCAAAATCATTAACATAACCATAGATATGTCCGGAATTCAGTGCTTCAGCCATAGCAACATCATCAATAATACCACCACGGGCAAAGTTAAGAATAGTTGCGCCTTTTTTCAATAACTTGATACGTTCAGCATTGAGCATGTTACGAGTCACATCAATCAAGGGGACGTGAAAGGTAAGAAAATCAATTTTAGGCAGCATGGCATCAAAACTGGGTGCCTGCTCAACACTGGATGAAATCATCCATGCGCCTTCAACAGTTAAGCCCGGATCAAAGCCAATCACATTCATACCCAGATCTTCGGCCACCTTGGCAACTGTCCGGCCAATAGCACCCAGGCCAACAACACCCAGAGTTTTACCGGGTAATTCAAAACCACCAAAAATTTTTTTCCCTGCTTCTACAGCCTTGCCGATTTCTTCATCTGTACCTTCCTGTTTTTTGGCAAATTCCCAGGCCGGTCCAATGTGCCGAGCTGACATCAGCATTCCCGCTATAACCAGTTCTTTAACCGCATTGGCATTCGCACCAGGGGCATTAAATACGGGAATTCCATGACTGCTCATTTTATCAACGGGAATGTTATTAACTCCGGTTCCGGCACGCCCCACGGCTTTTAGACTGGATGGTATTTCCATCTCATGCATTTTAAATGAGCGTAGTAAGATAGCATCAGGATTTTGAATTTCTGAAGCAATTTCATAGTTTTCTCTTGGAAACTTTTCAAGACCTGCTACAGAAATATTGTTTAGGGTTAGGATTTTATTCATTATTAAATTCCAAATAGAAAGGCAATGTAAACAAACGACTCAGCTGAAGTTTTTTCATTAACAATGAGCAAAATTCCAGCTAAGGCTAATGACTTAGAATTCAGGCATTTGCCTGAGCAAATTCCTGCATGAATTCAACGAGTAAAGTAACGCCTTCCTCAGGCATAGCATTATAAATACTGGCACGCATACCACCTACTGAGCGATGGCCTTTTAAAGTGACCAGACCTTTTGCTGCTGCCTGTTCTAAAAAGAGTGCATCCAGCTCAGCATTTTTTAAAGTAAATGGTACATTCATCCACGAACGATAACGAGGTTCTACAGGATTAGCATAAAAATCACTACCATCAATAATGGCATAAAGCTTGTCTGATTTTGCCTTATTAATATGTCCCATACCTTCAAGGCCACCCTTGCCTAATACCCAGTCAAATACCAGACCGGCAATATACCAGCTATAAGTAGGCGGTGTATTATACATTGAGTCATTGTCAGCATGGGTCTTATAATTTAGCATTGCCGGAGTAGTATCCGCAGCTTTACCAATTAAATCTTCACGAATAATGACCAGAGTTAAGCCTGCGGGTCCAACATTCTTCTGTGCTCCCGCATAGATCATAGCAAATTTAGAAACATCGATGGGGCGAGATAAAATAGTCGATGACATATCAGCAATGAGAGGTACATCACCGGTGTCCGGAATATAGTCAAATTCTACACCACCAATTGTTTCATTAGGCGTGTAATGCACATAAGCAGCTTCGGGATTTAACGTCCAGGTTGAAAATTCAGGGATAGTGGTGAAAGCAGAATCTTCTGAAGTCGCGACCACATTTACATCACAAAAGCGTTTTGCTTCAGCAATGGCTTTTTTAGACCACATACCCGTATTAACATAATCTGCAGTGCTTTTATTACCAAGCAAATTAAGCGGAATAGCAGCAAATTGCTGACTGGCACCGCCTTGCAGAAAGAGCACCTTATAATTATCAGGGATAGACATCAGAGTTCTTAAATCAGCTTCAGCCTTGCTGGCAATCGACATAAAAGCTTTACCACGATGCGACATCTCCATCACGGACATGCTCTCGTTATTCCAGTCAAGCATTTCATCACTGGCTTTTTTGATTACGACTTCAGGCAACATTGCTGGACCTGCGCTAAAATTAAAGACTCTAGACATCATATATCCCTTGTGAATTAAAAAAAAGAATTGCTATTGCAGCATTATTATTTACCCTACTAAAATATCAGTAAATAATAATTCAGCTTAAAAAGTAAACCGCTGTTGCGCCATACCGAGCCGACTAAGATCAGTTACCATGCTTACTGCTCAGATGCATCATCTGAAGGCTGTTTCTGCTGATTATCAGCAGGTTCTGCTGGTGCTTCATCTGTTGCTGATTCGTCAGCAAACACCTCATCGACAACTGTTTCACAAACACGTTCTATCTGCACCAGTTGTTCATTTTTAGTCAGGCGGATCAAGCGCACACCCTGAGTATTACGCCCTACTACAGATATTTCTGTCGAACGCGTACGCACTATCGTGCCACCATCCGTTATCAACATGATTTCACTGACATCATCTAATAAGCAGGCACCGACCATAGAACCATTTCGTTCCGACGTTTTGATTGCCAGCACACCCATGCCGCCACGCCCCTTAACAGGATATTCGCTAATTTTGGTGCGTTTGCCATAACCATTTTCTGTGGCTGTCAGGACAAAACGATCATCACACTCAGGGGGTACCACAATGAGTGAAACCACTTTTTGTTGACCATTTAATTTAATGCCCCTGACCCCTGTGGCAACACGTCCAGTGGTACGTACCAGAGATTCATTAAAGCGAATCGCCTTACCTTCAGTACTGAACAACATAATGTCCTGTTGGCCATCGGTCAGCTGCACATCGATGAGTTTATCACCCTCGCGTAATTCAATCGCTCGAATACCATTGGCTCTTGGACGAGAATAATCCAGTAAAGGTGTTTTTTTCACCGTACCATTGGCAGTTGCCTGTAAAATAAACTGACCGTCAACAAACTCTTTAATAGGCAGAATAGCATTAACCCGTTCACCTTCAGATAAAGGCAGAATATTAATAATAGGTCGTCCTCTGGAACCACGACTGGCTAAGGGCAGCTCGTAAACTTTTTTCCAGTACACCTGACCGGCATTACTAAAGCATAAAATAGTGTCATGACTTGAAGCAACAAATAATTGATCAATGAAATCTTCTTCTTTCATAGCCGTTGCCGACTTACCGCGCCCACCACGTCGCTGTGCTGCATAATCTGCCAATGGCTGAGTTTTGACATAGCCTTCATGAGAAAGCGTCACCACCCGATCTTCTTCGGCAATCATATCTTCCATACACAGATCATCTTCCGACTCTCTGATCTCTGTACGACGTTCATCACCGTATTGATTCAAGATAGCTTCAAGTTCTTCACGAATAACGCCCATGAGTACTTCATGGCTACCTAAAATGGTCAGATACCATTTAATCTGCTCAATAATTTCTTTATATTCAACAACAATTTTTTCAATTTCAAGTCCGGTTAAACGGTGCAGACGCAAATCCAGAATCGCCTGAGCCTGAACCGGTGATAAATGATAGCCATCATTTGACAGACCATATTGCTGTTCCAGACCATCAGGGCGTGATTGTTCACCGCCACCGGAAAGCAACTCTTTAACCAGACCGGGCTCCCAGGGTTTAGCAATTAATTTTTCTTTAGCTTCCTGAGGATTGGCCGATTCTTTTATGGCTTTAATTAACGGATCTATATTGGCCAGGGCAACCGCCTGACCCTCAAGAATATGAGCTCGTTCACGTGCTTTGCGTAACTGGTAAACCGTACGACGATTAACCACTTCACGACGATGGCGAATAAACTGCTCAATTAATTCTTTAAGATTGAATAGTTTCGGCTGACCATCGACTAAAGCAACCATATTGATGCCAAACACATTTTGCATCGCAGTATGTTTGTATAAATTATTGACCAGTACGTCTGTTGACTCGCCACGTTTGACTTCAATAACCATGCGCATGCCGTCTTTATCCGACTCATCGCGCAATTCTGAAATACCTTCAATCTTCTTTTCTTTAACTAACTCGGCAATACGCTCAATCAGACGTGCCTTATTCACCTGATAAGGTAATTCTGAGACCACTATGCGCTCACGGCTATTGGCCATGTCTTCAATATCAACACGGGCACGAACTCGTATACGGCCACGGCCGGTATGATAGGCTTCATGAATGCCTCGCGAGCCATTAATAATACCCGCAGTCGGGAAATCCGGACCTGGAATTAAAGCAATTAATTCCGGTATGCTGATATCGGGTTTATCAATAAAGGCCAGACAGGCATTGACGACTTCAGTTAAATTATGCGGAGGAATATTAGTTGCCATACCCACCGCAATACCGGAGGAGCCATTAATCAGCAAATTAGGAATTTTAGTAGGCAAAACCGCAGGTTCATGCTCGGACTCATCATAGTTTGGATTGAAATCGACAGTTTCTTTATCGATATCAGCCAGTAATTCATGAGAGATTTTAGCCATACGGACTTCGGTATAACGCATAGCTGCCGGTGAATCACCATCGACAGAACCAAAGTTTCCCTGGCCATCGACCAACATATAGCGAAGTGAAAAGTTCTGAGCCATACGAACAATAGTGTCATACACAGCAGTATCACCATGAGGATGATATTTACCTAATACTTCACCGACAATACGTGCGGATTTTTTATAGGGCTTATTGAAATCCATGCCGGCTTCATGCATGGCATAAATGACTCGACGATGAACCGGTTTCAGGCCATCTCGAACATCGGGAAGTGCTCGTCCTACAATCACGCTCATAGCATAATCCATATAGGACTGCTTCATCTCCTCCTCAATATTAATATGAAGGAGTTCTTTTGCAAAATCTGACATTGACTACTTATGTATCCATTTTATTTCTTATTTCTAAATCGCTTGAGGTTTAATTCATTTAGAAAAATTTGTGCCCTCGGGCAAGCATTAAACCCGATTATTCTAGCACAGTTCACCATTATATGTGCTGTTTATTCAGTGGAAAACTGCTTATTTATTTGTTTTATGGTTGATTGCTCATCAAGGCTGATATTTTATCAAGATCGGGGGTTAATATAACCCCTTTTTCAGTGACAATGGCATCGACCAAATCAGCAGGTGTTACATCAAAAGCCGGGTTTCTTGCCTGTGCTCCTATTGCTGCCACGTTTTTCCCCGAATAATTGAGTACCTCGTCAGCGGCACGTTCCTCAATGGGTATATCATCACCACAGCAAATATTCATATCAATGGTACTGGTAGGAGCCACAACCATAAAATTTATACCATGATGACGAGCTAATACCGCTAAAGCATAGGTCCCTATTTTATTTGCCACATCACCGTTGGCCGCTATCCTGTCAGAGCCGACAATAATCCAGCGGATGGGGGTATCCGTCTGTTGTGAGGTTTTTATCATATGTGCCGCAGCGCCTTCAACCAGCAGAGACACGGGAATATCCTCATACACCAGTTCCCATGCGGTTAACCGGGCGCCCTGCAACCAGGGGCGGGTTTCATCGGCATAAACATGGGCTATTTTACCCTCAGCAAAAGCACTGCGAATAACTCCCAGAGCCGTACCATAGCCACCCGTTGCCAGGGCACCGGCATTACAATGGGTCAGCACCGCACATTTATCATTTATTAATTGCGCACCCAGTTTACCCATAATGACATTATCGGCAATGTCATTCTCATGGATTTTTTTTGCTAGCGTTAATAATACAGCGACTGCATTATGAGCGGATAATTCAGCCATACGCTCACGCATCAGATTAATAGCCCAGAACAAATTAATTGCAGTGGGACGAGACTGCGCTAAAATTTGCAGATCCTGTTCTATGGTTTGCAGCCAGGTATTGGGGTTATGCTCAATACGCTGACGGACAGCAATCACCACGGCATAGGCGGCAGTGATACCAATTGCTGGGGCACCACGGACCACCATATTGCTAATCGCCTGGGCGATATCCTTGATATTTTCAAGACAAATATACTGTTGTTCATTGGGTAATAAACGTTGATCCAGTAATTGTAAACAATTATCCTGCCATAGTATTGGTTTAATGGAGTCATAGGCCTTAGGCATCATTTTTATACCTTCTCTTTAATCAAATTGTGCTATATATTACAGAACTAACATTTTGAGTCAAATTGTCAATTTTAGTAACACGGACAATAAACAAATTTATAAGCTCATTGTATTTTATTATAAATTGGGAATAATAGTGCACAAGTCAAAATCATCAAGTCATTCAAATTTTTCTGCCCACGCAAAAACTGACGTCGACAGTATCATTTATGCCCGTTGGATCATACCAGTCGAGCCGGATAATAAAGTCTATGAACATTATGCACTGGTAATTCATCATGGCAAAATTATGGATTTATTACCCCATGATAACTGTCAAAAGAAATATCAGAGTCAAACAGAACATCACTTATGCAGTCATGTTGTAATCCCCGGATTTATTAATACTCATACTCATGCAGCTATGAGTCTAATGCGTGGGATGGCCGATGATTTACCCTTGATGCAATGGTTGAACAAGCATATCTGGCCAGTAGAATCCAGACATGTCAATTATCAATTTGTTAAAGACGGTACGACACTGGCTATTGCTGAAATGCTCCGGAGTGGCACAACCACATTTCATGACATGTACTTTTTCCCTGACGCTGCTGCAAAAGCAGCCGATGAAGCAGGCATTCGTGCCGCAATTGGCCTCATTATGATTGATTTCCCTTCTGCCTGGGCAAACGATAGTGATGACTATTTACATAAGGGTTTAAAGATTTACGAGCAATATCGTCATCACCCGCTAATCTCAACCGTTTTTGCCCCCCATGCACCCTATACGGTATCTGATGCACCTCTAAAATTATTACAAAGCTATGCGGAAAAACTGGAGATACCCATTCATATTCATCTACATGAAACGCACGATGAAGTTGAACAGGCTATTAAACAAACCAATATGCGCCCCATTGAACGCTTACAAAAACTGGGCTTACTATCACCCTTTCTGATTGCTGTACATATGACTCAACTTAATCAGCAGGATATTGCCCTGCTTAAGCAGCATAAAGTAAATATTGTCCATTGCCCGGAATCCAATCTGAAACTTGCCAGTGGTTTTTGTCCGGTAGCACAATTACTGGATAACAATATTAATATCGCTCTGGGCACTGATGGCGCAGCAAGTAACAATGATTTAAATATGCTCGGTGAAATGCATAGTGCTGCTTTGCTCGCCAAAGCAGTTGCTCAGGATGCCACTGCATTACCCGCCCATAGCGCATTAAAAATGGCAACACTGAATGGAGCCAAAGCACTAGGTCTGGAAGCTATTACCGGCTCACTGATGCCCGGTAAAGCAGCGGATATTTGCGCTCTTGATCTTGGCCAGCTTGAAAGCCAGCCCATCTATCATCCACTATCACAAATTGTTTACTCCTCCAGTCGCGAACAAGTTAGTGATGTCTGGGTGCAAGGCAGGCACTTATTGAATAAACGTAAATTAACCACACTGGATATTGACAGCATTAATAAAAATGCTCACTATTGGGCTGATAAAATTCAGCAGGATTTAGCTGAACAATAACCACTTATCGCTCTAAAACGGGTAAATTAGAGTATAATCACTGAAATCAACCACTCAAGGAATAATAAGGACGCAATATGACGCAGGCACATAGCTCGATTGATGAAGAATCTTTTGCTAATGTCGACCCCCGTGAGGTAGCCAAATTCGAAGCAATGTCCACACGCTGGTGGGATACTCAGGGTGAATTCAAACCCTTACATGATTTGAACCCATCCCGACTACACTATATTCAACAGCGTGCCCATGGTCTTGCAGGAAAAACTGTTTTAGATGTTGGTTGCGGTGGTGGTATTTTGTCTGAAAGTATGGCTCATGAAGGTGCTGATGTCAGCGGAATTGATATGGGTGAAGCCAATCTGACAATAGCTAAAATGCATCTGTATGAATCGGGTGAAAAAGTTAGCTATAAAAAAATCACGGTCGAACAACTGGCAGAACAACAGCCGGCGAGTTTTGATATTGTTACCTGCATGGAAATGCTTGAACACGTCCCTGATCCAGCTTCAATTATCCGTGCCTGTCAGCAATTAGTTAAAACTGATGGTCACCTGTTTTTTTCTACCGTTAATCGTAATGCAAAATCTTATGCGATGGCTATTATCGGTGCAGAATACATTATGCAGCTTTTACCCCGGGGCACCCATGATTTTAAAAAGTTTATTCGTCCTGCAGAGCTGGATCAATGGATACGTGATGCTCAATTGAAAACTCAACATATCTCCGGCATGAGTTATAATCCCTTAACAGGCTATTGTGCTCTCAGTGATGATATTGACATCAACTACCTGCTGCATGCACGTCCTGTCAATGCCTTATAGAATTCTGCCCCGTTTATGAAAAAAGCCGTATTATTCGATCTTGATGGTACTTTTGCTGATACAGCACCTGATCTTGCTGCAGCATTAAATCAGCTCTTGAGTGAACAGGGAAAAGAACCTATCGCATTTGAACTTATTCGTCCTGTAGTCTCTCATGGCGGTGCTGCACTTATAAGACTTGGCTTTAACTATAATGAGCAACACATTGATTTTGAACAACTTAGATTAAGGCTTCTGGATATTTATAAGGCTAATATTAGTCAGTTAACAACTGTTTTTTCGGGCATAGATGAACTCTTACTGCAACTTGAAAAACTGCAGATTCCATGGGGAATTGTGACCAATAAACCGGCCTGGCTGACTGAGCCACTGATGCAGCAAATGGGTTATAGCACACGTGCAGCAGTGATTGTCAGTGGTGATACTACAGAGCATCGGAAACCCCATCCTCGTCCCCTGTTTTATGCTTGTGAACAAATTAATTGCCGACCTGAAGATTGCCTTTATATTGGTGATGCCGAGCGGGATATCCGCGCAGGTAATACTGCTGGCATGCTGACGATTACAGCTTTGTTTGGATATATAGAGCCTGGAGATAGCCCGCAGGACTGGGGTGCTGATGCGATGATTAAGCATCCTCAGGAAATAGAAAAATATTTATTCTGACAGCAATAGTATAATAATAGAGCCATTATTATTTAAAATGCCTCATCTACAGCTTTTTTTGAATCATCATAAATTTCCTGAGTTTTTTTAGACATATTCTGTTGAATATCCCCAAGTTGATTGGTTAATTCTTTAATCGTTCGATTGCCGGCAAAGGGGTTGCTCATGAGAGCTTGCTCTTTTCCCAGGTTCACTCCAAACCACAGGCCAATAATACCGCCAATTAATAAACCCAGGATTAAATCCTTCACTTAATAATTCCTCAATATGAAAATAATTAACTGTATAATCACTATTACATGGTTAGCATTAATAGTGATTAATACATTAGTTTAAAGTATATTATAGTTTAATTAAAGAGTATCTTCTAATTCTTTATTTTTAAAGACATTTACACAGATAAAAATGAAAATACAATTATATAATGCCTATCAATATTGTCTGTCCATAGCCAATAACCATTATGAGAATTTTCCCGTTGCATCAAAATTTATTCCTAAACATTTGCGCTATGCTATTGCGGCAGTTTATGCCTTCGCTCGTAGTGCCGATGATTTTGCTGATGAAGGTAATCTCCAGCAGGAACAACGTTTATACCTGCTCGAACACTATGTAAGCGAACTTGATTGTATTCAAAAGTCACTATCCACCAGTCAACAAAGCGATTATTTTTACACCAGCAGTAATGAAATTTTTACCGCACTTGCCGATGTGATCAGACAATTTAAAATTCCTATTGCTTTATTTTATGATCTACTCAATGCATTCAAACAGGATGTTCATGGCAGGCGCTATCGTCATTTTAACGATATTATGGCTTATTGTCGACTGAGTGCAAACCCTGTAGGACGTATTCTTTTGTATTTAAATGACAGCGTCACTGAGCAAAACCTTCAACATTCTGATGCCCTTTGCACTGGCCTGCAATTAATCAATTTTTATCAGGATATTAGTCAGGATATGAAGGAAAACAAACGTCTGTATATTGCGCTTGATGATCTGCAGCAATTTTCTGTCAGCGAAGATGATATACAAGAAAATATCAATAATGAACACACTCAAGCACTGTTAAACAGGCAACTTGAACGTGCACAATCAATTTATAATAGCGGTAAGCCACTGTGTTTAAAATTATCCGGACGTTTTGCTCTGGAACTACGAATGATTTATAGTGGTGGTCAATTGATTCTCAATCACTTAAAAAATGGCACAGATAATATTTATCAACGCCCACGACTCTCCCATACGGACAAAGTTAAAATACTATGGCAGGCTATTTTTTTTAAATAATAGTCAACTTAAACCTCGCTATAATTGGTAATAAAAATTACACTCGCTTAATTTATGACAACACCACTTAAACATATTATTTCAACATCTCCCTCTGTCAGAAAACGCCTGACCCGAGACCTGATTTTATTGGTACTGCTACTTATATCGGTCTTTTTAGCATTTTCCTACCTTTATTCCAAACAAGTACAAAAAGACATCACTCAGGCAATTATCCGATCAGCTCAAAAAATGGTCATTGATGAAAATCACCGTATATTTGAGCCCATCAGTAATAATTTGTTACTTTCACGAAAATGGGCACAACTTGAAAGTCTGACACCCGATAAACACAATACCTTTAATAAGCGTTTTATCCCGATTTTGGAAACACTGCCGCAGATATCATCTGTTATTCTGGCCACTTCTGAGGGTGATGAATATTTTTTTACCCGTGATGGTGAAAACTGGTTATCCCGTTATATCAAAACAAGCAGCAATGATGAAAAACGTCAGACTGTCTGGCGGCAATGGAGTAGCAACAATAAATTAATTAAGCAGTGGCAGGAAGAAACTTCCTACACACCATTAGCGCGCCCCTGGTATAAGCTGGGTCTGAGCACAAATAAGCAGCAGCCAATTAAATGGACAACGCCCTATATTTTCTATACTCAGAAAAAACCGGGCATCACCGGTGTTACCCGTTGGACAAACAAAAATAACGTACAGTTTTTACTGGCATTTGATGTTACTCTCACAGATGTAGTCAAGTCACTAGCAAGCATGACCCGAAATCAGAATGATATTGCCTATCTGGTCAGCCCTAAAGGGGAAGTTATCCTGCCACCGGATAATAGTCATACTATCAAGGGTTCTATCAAAAGTGGTTCATTATATTCACCGGGCAATGATAGCAATAATTATATTATATTTGATTCCGTTAATAACTGGTTGATCAATCACTCAAGACTGAGTGAGCCGGGCAGCTTTTCACGCAATGGCAAACTCTGGTGGTATCAGATTTTTCCTTTAAGTGATTACCAAAATTCTATTTATGCCGGTGTTATTGTGCCCCAGAGAAAATTAGCCCATATTATCAATGATAATATTATTTTTATTCTCAGTGCCATTGCTCTACTGATCTTACTGGCTCTGATCATGGCGAATATTCTGGTTAATAAATATGCTCATCAACTTAAAGACCTGCCCAAAACATCTATTCGCTCACAGGATTTCAGCAATGAGATATATCATTTACTTCATCAGGGAGAAAGTGAAACACTTGAATTCAAATCAACTATGAGGAAAAACTTAAAAACCGGAAAGAACGGCAAAGAAATTGAAATAGCCTGGTTAAAAGGACTGGTAGGTTTTATGAATACTCATGGTGGAATTTTGCTGATTGGCATTGATGATGATGCCAATATACTGGGTATCGAAGCGGATGAATTTGATAATGAAGACAAAATATTACTGCATTTCAAAAATTTGCTCAGTCAACACATTGGCCTGGAATTCTCAAATTATATCAACTTACTGATTAATCAGCTTGAGGGTAAAACAATACTGGTCATTGAATGTGAACGTGCCGACCGACCGACTTTTCTCTACCATAAAAATAATGAAGACTTTTATATCCGCAGTGGTCCTGCCAGTGTTAAATTGAGTATCAGTAAAGTTTTAAAATATGTTCAGAATCGCTATTAGTTGTTCAAATCCGCGGTAAATTCATAAATAGAATTTATGAATCAAAATCCATTTGAATACCCACAGCCAGCCCTGCACGGGAAAATTTTCCATGATATTTTCGGGCTTTTTGCAGATTACTGGTTTTTTTTATAATGATACGACTGACCTGATCGTTAAAGAATTTTTGTTCGACCTGTTCCTGTTTTAGGCGCGTGATACTAGCCAGGTTTGCGACGACCTGTGATTTATTAAAACCGGTAATGATCTCTCCCATAAAAACGACGGAATAATTGACTTCTCTATCAATTGAAGACACAAACAGCTACCTCATGTATGCACTATTGAGCTTTATCGGTGCCTGATAATTTTCTGTTTAGCTACTATCAAACACAACCTACAACTCCTATAATAGTAGAATGGCGAAAAAAAAGCTGTGAATTTCTTATAATTTTTTACATTTTTCTTATATTTATATTGTTTTGTTTAAATTAATAGTAGCCGATTATGACACCCGATGAGTATTGCCAGGAAAAAACTCAACAAAGCAGCTCCAGTTTTTATTATAGTTTTTTATTTTTAAATGACTGCCAAAGACAGGCTATGACTGCGTTATATGCCTATTGTCGTGAAGTTGATGATATTGTTGATGAATGCAGTGATGCATTCGTGGCACAAAATAAATTGACCTGGTGGCGAGCAGAAGTCAATAGTATTTTTCACGGAACACCCAACCATCCGGTCGCCATTGCTTTAAAAAAAAGTATTGAACACTATTCCCTTTCGCAAAAGCATTTTATCGATCTCATTGACGGCATGAGCATGGATCTGAACCAGCAACATTATGCCAGCTTTGATGACTTATCTCTTTATTGTTATCGTGTTGCCGGTGTCGTCGGCCTGTTAACCATTGAAATACTAGGTTATCAGCATCCGCAAACCCGTGAATATGCACAGAATCTTGGTATCGCACTACAGCTTATTAATATATTGCGAGATATCAAAGAAGACAGCCTAAGGGGACGTATTTACATTCCACAAGATGAATTAGATAATTTTAGCGTCACTAAAGATATGTTATCAGCCACTGAAAATACGCCCCAGACTCTGGCACTATTTGCTTTTCAGGCTGAACGTGCGCAGCAGTATTTTCAACGCGCATTCAACGCTATCCATCCGGATGATCGTTATAAGCAAAAAACCGGCATTATTATGGCTGAGATATATTCAGCTCTACTGAAAAAAATTCAACGACAGCAATATCCGGTTTTAAAAAAGAAAGTTTCTTTAGCCAAACTGCATAAGCTATGGATTGCCTGGCGCACTGCTCGCCGAGAATATCAGCAATCACAGCAATAGACTCACAGCCCTCTGGAGTATATAAGTATGCCCGATACTCATAATAGCAACTCACCAATTATTATTATTGGTGCTGGCTATAGTGGTTTATCCTGTGCTATCAGACTGCTTCAGCATGGCTATAAGGTTCATTTACTCGAAGCCGCCAAACAACCCGGTGGACGGGCACGAAGTATTCACTTTAAACATTTTTTTTCCACTCAGGCAATCGATAATGGCCAGCATATCATGTTGGGTGCCTACCATGAAACACTGGCACTACTCAGTTCTATTGGTCTTAAAGAACAGGATATACTGATACGCCAGAGACTTAAACTGAATTTATTTGCCCCTGATAAAACAACCGTACGCTTAATAACAGCTGGGCTTCCTGCCCCGCTACACCTTTTGTTTGCATTATTGACCATGCAGGGAGTGAAGTTAAACGAGCGTTTGTATGCCATTAGAATGGCCATAACACTGGCATTTAAAAAGTTTCATTTAACACAGGATATCAGTGTCTTAGCATTACTTAAGCAATATCAACAATCACCAAAATGTATTCAGGCTTTGTGGCAGCCATTATGTCTGGCCACTATGAACACCCCTATTCATTATGCTTCAGCACAGATATTTTTGAATGTTCTGCGTGACTGCTTTAGTAAACATAAAAATGATGCTGATTTATTGTTTTTTAAATATGATTTAAGCACCAGCTTTAGCACACCTGCATGTCAATATATTGTCCAACATAATGGTCGGCTAAGCTGTGCCAGTAGAGTCAGCCGCATTTCCATTATTGAACAGAACAATAAACAACAATTTATAGTAAAGACAAAACAGCAGTCCTTTTCTGCCCAGACAATCGTGCTGGCAACACCGGCCCATGTTAGTCGACAATTGCTGGATAATTGTTGCCATAATAAGCAGAGTTTGTCACAAACTCATTATCTGCAGCCGCATAACAGCAGTTTGGATTATTATTATGAACCTATTTGTACTGTTTACCTGCAATATCCAGACAACACACAATTACCTGAAATAATGCTTGGTTTTTATCATAGTCTCGGACAATGGGCAATCGATCGCCGCAGTTGTCAGCAAAATGGACTCATTGCAGTGGTTATCAGTGGACCAGGAAAGCATCTGAGCATGAATCATCAACAATTAGTAGAAGCTATTCATATTGAACTTAAGCTTTGCATTAAAGATTTACAACCTTGCTTAGATTATCGAGTAGTAACCGAACAACGGGCAACTTTTAGCTGCCGAGTGGACATTAGTCAGCAACGCCCTTTAAATGAAACACAAATACCAGGATTATTACTGGCAGGTGATTATACTGCTAGTGATTACCCGGCAACTATCGAAGCTGCTGTCAGAAGTGGTTTAAAGGCTGCAGAGCTTATTATTTCACAAAAAAAGTCAGAGGATAGACTACGAAAATAGCGTCCCTATTGTTAACATAAAGTGGGCTCAAAGATAAATACACTGAATCGCTACGCTAATCCTTACTTTACCCTACTAATAAACAAGGCTAAAATGGGCACCCAAATTGACATAGCGACTATTTAAGGAATATTTTCATGTATCATTATACTGCTCCTGAAAAACTATTAGACAATCGTATTATTCTGGTAACAGGTGCAGGCGATGGCATTGGCAAAGTTGCGGCAAAAACCTATGCCCGACATGGTGCGACGGTTATCTTATTAGGTAAAACGCTGGAAAAGCTTGAAGCTGTTTATGATGACATTGAAAAAAACAATGATGCCCAACCTGCCATTTACCCCATAAACCTTGAAAGTGCTACAGGGAAAGACTTTGAAGATATGCAGCAAGCTCTTGATAAAGAGTTTGGCCGACTTGATGGTATTTTGCACAATGCGGCATTATTAGGTTCATTAATGCCTATTGCCCAGTATGATATGGAGCATTGGTCAAAAGTCATGCAGATTAATCTCAATGCCCCCTATATGATCACCCGCATGTGTATACCTTTGCTATCAAAGTCAGAACATGCATCAGTGCTATTTACCAGTGACGACGTCGGTATAAAAGGTAAGGCTTATTGGGGTGCTTATGCCATTAGTAAAGCTGCCGGTGATAATATGATGCAGATATTAGCCGACGAAATGGAGGTCAATAGTAATATCCGTTTTAATAGCATTAACCCGGGTACCGTGGCAACGACCATGCATGCCAAAGCGTATCCAGGACTTGATCCTTCACAACTGACTAAGCCTGATGATATCATGAATGCCTATCTTTACCTCATGGGGGATGATAGTAAAGAAATAAACGGTCAAATAATTAATGCTCAGTCTTAGGTTATTCAATCTTGCTTTTATTCGTTATCAAAGCATAAAGTTTACTAGTGCAAAGGCATGTACCATTAATATACATCTATTATAGGCCTTGTTTACTATTATTGCTCATACATGTGGTATGCGGTCAGTAATATTGCGCATAAACAAAAAAATATCGCTACAGGTGTTTTAACGATCAGCAAGGCTAAATCATTATTTTTCTGTCGTTAAAAAACCTATAAAACACTGCCACACCTGTCATAAGCCAACATAAAGGCCCGGTCATTCTTGTCGGGGATTTTATAACATGAGTAGAGAAAGTTATTTAATGTTAAAAAAATGAATTAAAGCGATTGGGTAAACAATTTGCGGATAAGAGCTTAATGTCTGCTCATAAAATCTGAAATTAAAATAGGTTTTTCTACCCCGAAACCTTGCGCATAATCAACACCAATTTCTGCTAATACAGTAATTATTTCATCATTTTCAACAAATTCAGCGATGGTTTTCATACCTAAAAAATGACCTATTTCATTAATGGATTTTACCATAGCCTGATCTGCAGCATTGTGGACAATATCTTTAATAAAAACACCATCAATTTTAAGAAAATCAACCGGCAGGCTTTTTAAATACGCATACGATGACTGTCCTGTACCAAAGTCATCCAGTGAAAATTTACAGCCCATATCTTTTATCGCATGAATAATATTATTAGCAAAATTAATATTGGCGATAGCCATTGTTTCGGTAATTTCAAAACAGATTTTTTCATGTGGTATCTGAGGATAACGCTCAAAAAGCATTTCAATGAAATCGAGAAAGTCTATATCATTTAAACTCTGGCCTGATAAGTTAATGGCAATGCCCCCCATAATTTCTAATTGTTCCAGATGCTCACTAAACCAGTTAAATACATAATTAATTACCCAACGATCGACCTCATTCATTTTATGATACAGTTCCGCTGCTTCAATAAATTCTGCCGGTGGCATATAAGAACCATTATCATCAAGCACTAATAACAACATTTCATAGTGCTGCATCACAGAATTTTTTACTACGGGTTGTATTCGCTGGCAACGAATATTTAGCTGATTATGATTAACCATATATTCAATTTTAGTTGCCCAAAGTTGTAATTCCTGTCGATGATTCAGTTCCAGAGCATCATATTCCATGAAGTGAACCCGATTACGTCCCATTTCTTTAGCAATAGTAGCTGCAGTAACAACAGCCCTGAGAAATACCGCTGATTGCTGAACTTTAGTCATATTGATCAAACCGATGCTGGCACTCAAAGTAAATGTTTTATTATCCCAGCTAAATTCATAGGCATTGATCAACTGGCGCTGTTGATCTGCTATTTGCAGCGCTTGTTCAATCGTTTGCTCAGACATAATAAAAATAAATTCATCGATACCATAACGGCCAATAGTGATTTCAGTTGCCAGACTGTCTTTAAGTAATTGGGCAATTTCCGCAATATATTGATCACCGGCATCAAAACCACAGGTATCATTAATCAGGCTAAATTGATCAATATCAATCAAACATAGGGCATAATCAGCTTTCTGTGTTGCAAAGGCTACTAATAAATCATCCAGTATACAAACAAAATCCTTTTGTTTGTATAGCCCGGTGAGACTGTCAATACTGGTCTGTTTAGCCAGTTCATCATGAACATTGCCCATAATTGCATACAGGCTTCTTTCTAATAATGGCAAATCATAATCTTTTGTCTGAACTAAACGCCCCGTTTCGAGCAACTCTATTACTTCTATACGATTAAATACGGCTTCCTGCTGACCATGTCGTCCAGCAAACACAAATACATTTAAATTGTCACTTTGCCAGATAAGCTGTATACGTTTACTCTTGTTATTTTGTTTAAAGATAAGATAATCATTAATCTTTAAACGTTGTGCAATGGCGTTATTTGTTTGTGAAGAGGCATCTGTAATACCCCTGTTAATTTTAACAATGGCTGTTTTATCTGATAATGCATAGCCATTAATAAGCAATTTTATAATGGTCTCATTATTCAGACAAATTTCATTCTTATGGCGTTGTTTTTTTTGTAAAAAAACCTGGATAGCATCATATATATTTTTATTATATTGACCATTTTCTGCCATGCCCTGCTTTATAATAAATAAAATAACATCCGGCTCTATAAATTCATCACTGATATCCCCGCTCATACTTAAAATAAGCATATCAAGCGCTTGAAGATATTGACTCCATTGATTTGAATCTTTGCCTTTTTTTAAATAGGTTGTCACTAAGATGGGCAACCAGTGATAGCTGATAAAATCAGCTATCATAATTGATATTGGCCGTTCAGCCAGCCTTGCTGCTAATTCATTGGTTACAATTTGTTGCGCTGTCCAATTGTCGATAATATGATTAATTTTCTTATTATAATAATTGAGCTGAATTTCCAGTAAACCATCCAGAGCCTGTTGCACTTTCACAAAAGTGTCTAATTGCCGATCAAAATGGCGTAGTAAATAAGTCACAAAGGTATTGGCTTTAATAAAGAATTGATTTTTTTCATCATCAAAATCAAATATAGCCAGTTTATTAATTAACAGACGCGCAGGATTTGACCATGATTCAAAAAAATCCTTATGCTCAAGTGCTACTTTTAAAATAGGAATTTGCAATTGCAGTAATAGTTTTTTTACTGGTTTACCCAGCCATTGATCGTTGCTTATCGAGTTAAAAAGGCGTTCAATAATATCAAGCGTATAATTAAATTCATTCTCAAGTTCAATGGCAAGTGTATTTTTTTTGAGACAAGAGTCTACCAGCACTCTAATTCCCGGGTAATTATTTGTTTGTGTGCTGTTTATTTCTGTTTGTGCTTTTTGAATCCGAGTCAGTTCATCTAATAACAAGGTCATTTGCTGGTGATATTCATCCGAGTAAATAAAATCATTAGCAGGTGCATTGATTCCCTGTCCATTTTGGAAGCTTAACAAGTCTTTCAGGGTTTGATAGGTCGTTACAAGATTAACGTTATTTTCAATACTATTGAGTTCTGTTTGATGGGCAAAGCTATAAAGTGCAGAGGTATTGGACGCAACTGAATTAATATTATCAGCCGCAGTATTATTAACATCTGTGTGCTTTCTGTTTTCTGCAAGATGGTTTTCTTTACTGCTTTGTTTTTTTATTTCATATTTTTTATCTGCAATCTCTGGAACGATGTTATTGTTAATAAATATTTGGTTAATCTCTTTATAAACATCCAGTAAATGGCTATTAATTACTTTTTCAAATTGTTTATACAGAATCAATAGCACATTATTATTGACGAAATATTGATGGATAACATGGCTAAATTCACTGAAAATAATTTCTGGTGAAAATGGCATCGTCGGTATTTTGTTTTCTTCCACTTTAAATAAAGCAGCAAGCCTGAGCTTTATGTCAGAGAGGTCCTGGGCATATGGGTTAGATGTTTCAGTAATAAGCTGATTAACCACCAGCCAGTTTTCAAACTCATTTTGATCAATTAGATCCAGTTTATCTAAACCATCATTTTGTGTCTGGGGAATTTGCTCGATTCGTCTGCCGCAATTATCAAGCTGAGCCTGTATTAAAGACAGATAACTTTCCTTAAGCTGCTTCTTAGATTTATTTAGAGTATTAATCGCATCAAAATAAAGAGCCTGCTCATTATTAGTCGCAGTTTTTTGCGCTTGCAGAAAAAAAGCATTATGAGCGATGGGCAGAAATATCTCAGTTACATGGGCAATACTAACCATAAATGAATGTTTTATAGCTTCAATAATACTCTGTGAGTGTTTATCCAGGGAATCATAGAGATTGGTATATTCTAAGCTGCCATCTCTTAGTTGCTGCTGACTAAGCTGGGCAATAGCATCAAGCGCAGGATTAAACAAGCTCACGCCAAGACTATTGTTCATGATACGTACAACATTTACTTCTAAACTAAATTGTTTAAGCTGTCCCTGCTGAGCAATTTCAAAATGCACTTCAAGTAAATCATTTGCTGAAAAACTATCGGGCATAGAACCCTGTTCACGCCAAAAAAGCTGTAGGCCATCCACACCGTAATTTTCAATTACAAAATTCCATGAACGGTACATTTTATCCTGGACAATTGCCGCAAGTTTTACCGCCAGACGATTATGATTTCTGCGTTCCAATAAAGCTCACCATGTGTATAAAATTATTAGTTCACTAACTTCCACTTATAGGTAGCGACTGAAGGGCATCAGAGTGTTTATAACAAAAATTCTTGCCCTGTAGATGTAGTAAAAAATTCCATGGTTCCGGATTATTAACATTCTCAATGCCTGGCTGAAACTACTTACTATTATGAATATCCAGAATTTCATTATCTTTATCAAGACTATTCTGCATCACATTATCATTACGGCGCTGTTCAATCTCATTAAGATAACGTTGATCAATATCGCCAGTAATATACTCACCGCTAAACACCGAACAATCAAAGTGGCTAATATTTTTATTACCCCGCTGACAGGATTGAATTAAGTCCTCTAAATCCTGATAGATCAGCCAGTCAGCACCAATTTCTTTTGCAATTTCTTCTGCACTGCGTTCATGAGCCACAAATTCTTTTGGCGAGGGCATATCGATACCATAAACATTAGGATATTTTACCGCAGGTGAGGCTGAGGCAAAATAGACCTTTTTCGCCCCGGCTTCACGTGCCATTTTGACTATCTGACGTGATGTTGTCCCCCTGACGATGGAGTCATCAACCAGCAATACGTTTCTTCCCTTAAATTCCAGTTCCATGGCATTAAGTTTTTTCTTGACTGAACTTTTTCGCTGCTTTTGACCGGGCATAATAAAAGTACGACCAATATAGCGATTTTTAATAAAGCCTTCGCGATAGCGTATTCCCAACGCATTAGCCAGCTCCAATGCTGATGAACGACTGGTATCAGGAATAGGCATTACCACATCAATATCATGCTGGGGATATTTTCTGATGATATTCTGCGCCAGTTTTTCACCCATCCTTAAACGTGCTTTATAAACAGAAATTTTATCCATAATAGAATCAGGACGGGCAAAATAAACATGTTCAAAAATACATGGGCTATAACTGGGATGTTCAGCGCATTGCTGCACAAAAACTTCACCCGCAGCCGTAATAACAACTGCTTCTCCAGGTTTAATATCATCGATCACTTCAAAGCCTTGCACATCAAGTGCCACACTTTCAGAAGCAATACAGTATTCGATACCTTTATGTGTATCACGCTTACCATAAACCACCGGACGAATGCCAAACGGATCACGAAAACCAACAATGCCATAACCGGTGATCATGGCAACACTGGCATAAGCTCCACGACAACGTTTATGCACTGCTCGTATGGCATTAAAGACATCATCTTCATTAATGCGTAATTTATGCGAGGTTTGTAATTCATGGGCAAAAACATTCAATAATACTTCTGAATCTGATTCAGTATTAAGGTGTCTTAAATCCTGTTTGTATATCTCTTCTTTAAGATCATTAACATTGGTTAAGTTCCCATTATGTGCCAAAGCAATACCATAGGGGGAATTAACATATAAGGGTTGCGCTTCTGCAGAAGATGAACTGCCCGCAGTAGGATAGCGGACATGGCCTATACCCATATTACCATGCAGACGCAGCATATCATTAGTAGAAAACACATCCTTGACCAGACCATTGCCCTTACGTAAATGCAAGCGCTTATCATCATAGGTGACAATACCCGCAGCATCCTGACCTCGATGCTGCAGTACTGTTAAGCCGTCATAGAGATCCTGATTTACATTGTTTTTTGCAACAATACCAATGATGCCACACATAAATTATTTACCTAAACTAATAATGAAGTTTTACAGCAATATGAGGGGGTAAGAAATCCTTCATATAGACTGCAAGCTGTTGAAAATGTGAAATTAAAACTGACTCCCGCCACCAGGAATCCTGTGGAACAAGCGTAAATCCGGCTAATAACACCAAAATACTGACAATGATAATGCCTCGGGCAATACCAAATAACATACCAATAGAACGATCAGTACCAGACAAGCCTGTTTTATCAACCAGACTCGCCAGCAAATTTGTCAATAGAGCAGAAACCACCAGTGTTAAAATAAATAATAGCGTAAAGGATACTAAAGATAAAATAGAGGGTGGTAAATTTAAATAGGGATTTATAAGAATGGCCATTGGCTGCATAAACATCATACTGACCCATACCGCCAGAATCCAGCCGGCAAGTGCCAGTGACTCACGCACAAAGCCGCGCAGCAGACTAATAAGCGTTGAAATAGCAATAATAACGATAATAATATAATCAGGCCAGATAAGTGACACTTATTATTCTCAATATATTAGGTAGAGTTAACATTTTATCATGGGCTGACATCATTTATACATAAAAGACAAAAAAACAGCAGGCAATTTAGCTTTTGTATTTGACGATGACCATATTTTTTAATTTAAACTGCTTTTCAATCTGCTTCTTTATATTGGCTATTTGTTTAAATTTCAAATAGGGACCCACGCGTAAACGATAAATTCGTCCCTTCTTCATCAGAATTGACTCAATATAGGCTTTAAATCTTTTTTTGCGTAACTTATTTTGTAAATTCAGCGCATTATTTTTTTTAGCAAAGCTGGCAATCTGTAAAGTATAAGCCATGTTAATTTTATTAGTCGCTGGTTTGACTGCCTTTTTAAACTGGCTATTGGCACTACTAACCGGTTTTTTCTTAGCCTGTAGCCTGGCTTTTTTTTGCTGCGATTTATGGACCACAACAGCACTGCGCGTTTTCTTTACCTGCTCGACAGGTTCTTGCAATTTAGCCGCGTTTCTAAGCGGATAGACATCAATTTTTTCAGCCTTAGGCATGACCATTGGCTCAGGTACATTGGGTAAAACCTTAGTCAGTTGGTGAGGCATGGGTGGAATGTTTTTATCGAGAAACTTTTTATCAGTACCAACACCACCATTCAGAAGTAAGGGAATAAAAATAACTCCCAGAGAAACCAGCAGCATGGCTCCAACAAGACGCTGTTTTATATTGACTGTTTGTTTTTCACTCATAGATTTAATTTTTTTCTAATAATTGTAAGGCCGCACTGACCGTAAAAAATGAACCAAATACCAATAATGTTTCAACGTTAACATCCGCTGACGTTAACTGGCTATAATCGTCAAATGCCTGTTCAAAGTGACTAAAACAGCGTATATCTTCAGCGCTTTCAGGTTGTATCCTGGCATGAATAATAGCCGCTATTTCCTGAGCCGGCATTGCCCTGGGTGTTGCTAAATCAATAACCCGCCAGCTTTTTACAACAGGTGCTAAAATAGCGATGACTTCACTTACATCTTTATCATTTAACATCCCGACAATAACATTAACTTTCACGCCTTGCAGTTGTTGCTCACAATTTTGTCTGAGAATTTTTGCCGCCTGTTTATTATGGGCAACATCGACAATAATGTCGGGCTGATGATTGACTCGCTGAAAACGTCCTTTTAGTTGAACATTTTTTAACCCCTGATTAATCTGTGCGCGATTAACCGGGAATTGTTTATTTAATAATTCGAGTACCATCAGGGCATTGGATGCATTTTTATATTGAATGTCACCGGATAAACCGGGGGCAGATAAAGCATGATGCGCTTGAAATTGTGAGTGCTTATTGTTGAGTTGCCAATGCCATTGGATTACTTGTTCATTGGCCGCTTGTGTTTTTTTATCAAGCTGATAATGATAATCCACAGAATATTGCCAAAAGTCCAGTTTCAATTCAGTCACCCGGTTTCGAATACTTTGTGGTAAATTACTATCACCATAAAGAGCAGGTTTATGCACACGATAAATACCTGCTTTTTCCAAACCTATCGTATCCCGATCATTACCCAGCCATTGTTGATGATCGATATCCACTGTGGTCACCAGAGCAATGTCTGCATCAACAACATTGACCGCATCCAGACGCCCGCCCAGACCCACTTCGAGTATGGCAACATCACACTTGTGCTGGTAAATAATATCAATTGCTGCCAGTGTAGAAAATTCAAAATAACTCAGGGAGATGTCAGCACGAGCCTTGTCAATACGACCAAATGAAGCACATAATAATTGCTCACTAACAGGCTGCTGATTAATTTTTATGCGTTCATTGTAGTGTAATATATGCGGTGAGGTATAACTGCCCACATGATAACCGGCACTCACCAGAATACTTTCCAGAATAGCAACGGTAGAACCTTTACCATTGGTGCCGGCAATAGTGATAATGGTAAAAGGAAATTGTTCTGCAGCCGAGCAATAACACTGTGGCAATAAGCGCCTGATGACCTGCTCAACTCGTTGTAAACCTAAATCAATTTCCTGTGGATGCAGCGTTTCCTGCCAGTCAAGCCATTGCTGCAGCGATTTAGCCATCAGATGCAGGCAACTAAGCTCGTTTATTCATCAGCATGGACAGAATATTAACCAGCTTGTCCGCCATATCATGGCGCGAGACTATCATATCAATGGCGCCATGCTCCAGTAAAAACTCACTACGTTGAAAGCCCTCAGGTAGTTTTTCCCGTACGGTCTGCTCAATCACACGTGGCCCGGCAAAACCAATCAGGGCATTCGGCTCAGCAATATTAACATCCCCCAGGGTAGCAAAACTTGCGGAGACGCCTCCCATAGTAGGATCAGTCATCACTGAGACAAAAGGTAAACCACGACGACGCATACGGCCTAAGGCAGCACTTGTTTTTGCCATTTGCATTAAGGAAAACAATGCTTCCTGCATACGCGCCCCGCCACTGGCGGAGAAACACACCAGAGGTAAATCATTTTCCAGGCAATGGTTAACCGCTCGAACAAATTTTTCACCCACTACAGCACCCATCGAACCACCCATAAAACGAAACTCAAAGGCGGCTACTACGACTGGAAATTCATTAATTTTACCTTCCATAGTGATTAGCGCATCTTTTTCAGCAGTGTTTTTTTGTGCAGCGCTAATGCGATCTTTATATTTTTTTGAATCCTTAAATTTTAACTCATCAACCGGTTCTAGATTTTCTGATAATTCGATAGCAGTCGCCTCATCAAACAGATTATCCAGACGTTTGCGGGCATGAATACGCATATGATGATTACATTTTGGACAAACTTCCTGATTGCGTTCTAACTCCACACGATATAGTACCGCACTACAGGCGGGACATTTATCCCACAAACCTTCAGGAACAGCCTTTTTTGATGCGCCATCAGTACTGATTGATGGTAGTAAACGAGTAAACCAATTCATAATAATTTCTCTATTGTGTTATAGACCTTCTATGACAAAAGGTTTTATGCGTCCATAGCGCTGCGCATAGTGATTAATACCTGACTAATTTCTTTAATAATTTTTTTATTAGCCACATCATTACTCAACGAATGAGCATACTTTTCTACCAGGTTAACCAGAGCACTGCCGACTACAACAGCATCAGCCACTTGACCGACCGCAGCAGCTGTTTCAGCATTTTTAATACCAAACCCCACACCCACGGGCAAATCTGTCACCTGTTTAATGATTTGCAAACGTTGTGCAACCTCGGTGGTATCCAATGCAGACGTACCGGTCACGCCTTTTACCGAAACATAATAAATAAAACCACTGGCATGCTGACAAATAATTTGCATACGTTCCCGAGTGGTGGTTGGTGATAGTAAAAAAATAGGATCCAGACCATGGTCACGCAGAGCAGGAATATATTGCTCAGCCTCTTCCGGTGGTATATCAACAGTTAATACACCATCCACACCTGATTCACTAGCTGCTTTAGCAAATTTCGTATAACCCATCACTTCAATAGGATTAAGATAGCCCATTAATACGACCGGGGTGCTCTTATCAGTTTCACGAAATGTTTTCACCATGGCCAGCACATCAGTTAATGAAGTCGCATAAATCAAAGCCCGTTCACTGGCTTTTTGAATAACCGGACCATCGGCCATAGGATCAGAGAAAGGCACACCAAGTTCAATAATATCAGCTCCGGATGCAACCATTGAATGCATTAGCTCAAGAGTGATTTCCGGATTTGGATCACCCGCTGCCACATAGGGGATCAATGCTTTTTTATTATTATTTTTAAGCTGTGCAAAACACACTTTTATACGACTCATTTATGACTTCTCTTTATAAATTAAAGTTCAATACCGTCAATAGTGGCAACGGTATGAATATCCTTATCACCCCGGCCTGATAAATTGACTATCAGAATTTGTTCTTTATCCATAGTAGGCGCCAGTTTTTTTACATAGGCCATGGCATGACTGGATTCCAGAGCCGGCATAATACCTTCAATTCGTGTCAGATCGTGAAAACCGCTTAATGCTTCTTCATCGGTCACCGCCACATAGTTGGCACGACCAATATCTTTTAGCCAGGAGTGCTCAGGGCCCACCCCCGGATAGTCCAGTCCTGCGGATACCGAATGGGTGGGAATAATCTGGCCATGACGATCTTCCATCAGATAAGTTCGATTGCCATGTAGTACACCGGGCTTACCCGCGCATAAAGGCGCTGCATGTTCACCTGTCTCCAGTCCGTGACCTGCGGCTTCCACACCATACATAGAAACATCCTGATCATCAATAAAGGGATAAAACAGGCCAATAGCATTTGAACCACCGCCAATGCAGGCAACCAGTGCATCAGGTAAACGTCCTTCATGGGCAATACATTGTTCTCTTGCCTCACGACCAATCACCGCCTGAAAATCACGTACCATGGCCGGATAAGGATGAGGGCCAGCAGCCGTACCAATGATATAAAAGGTATTGTCAATATTCGTAACCCAGTCTCGCATAGCTTCATTAAGTGCATCTTTTAAGGTTCTGGAGCCCGATTCAACAGCAACTACGCGTGCACCTAACAATTTCATCCGATAGACATTTAAAGCCTGGCGCTGAATATCTTCAGCACCCATATAAACAACACATTCAAGCCCCAGACGCGCCGCCACAGTTGCCGTCGCAACACCATGCTGACCCGCTCCGGTTTCAGCAATGATTCGGGTTTTTCCCATGCGTTTGGCTAATAACATTTGCCCTACAGTATTATTAACTTTATGGGCACCAGTGTGGTTTAAATCCTCGCGCTTTAAATAAATTTTTGCACCGCCTAACTCACGGCTCCAACGCTGGGCAAAATACAGGGGTGAAGGTCGTCCGACATAATGAGCCAGATCGTTATCCAGTTCGGTTAAAAATTCTTCGTCCTGAAAGTATTTAATATAGGCCTGATTCAAGGCATCAAGTGGCTCCATCAGGGTTTCCGGGACAAATATTCCCCCATATTGACCAAAATGGCCTTTATCATCTGGCATATCAGACAGCTTTTTGTCCGCCTGTTGTTCTATTGTCATTAAGATCACTACCGTTATATAAATTATTATTTAATCAATTGAGCCTGGTTCATAAATTGTCTGACTTTTTGCCGATCTTTCTTGCCCTTGCTCGCTTCCACGCCACCACTAACATCCACAGCATAGGGTCTTACCTGATTAATTGCCTGTTGCACATTTTCCGCCACCAGGCCACCAGCCAAAATTACCGGAAGATGTAAGTCATGGGGAACACTATGCCAGTTAAAGGTTTCACCTGTTCCTCCGGGAATTCCTTTAACATAGGTATCCAAAAGTAAACCCCGGGCACTGGCATACTGTTTTTCTAAGGCGTATAAATCAAGCCCTTGCTGCATGCGTATTGCCTTAATATAAGGACGTTCAAATGAGGCACAAAATGTTTCCGTTTCATCACCATGAAACTGCAGCAGATCAATGGGCAATTGTGTTAACACCTGTTCTACTTCATCGCGACCAGCATTGACAAATAAAGCAACGCTAGTGGTAAAAGGTGGCAGCTGCGCAATGACAGCCGATGCCTGTTTAATCGTGACATAGCGCGGGCTGGGCGGATAAAATACCAGACCAATGGCATCTGCACCAAATTCACAGGCGAGTTGTGCATCCTGGCTATTGGTAATACCGCAAATTTTAACCCTACTCATTTATTCTATAGCCTTTTTATTATAATGGCTCAGATGCTTTATAAAGCAACAATAGAAGACAAATTATCAGCTCACCCAGCAGAATTTAGACTGCGAATTATCACATATTTTTGCGCTTATTCCTACAAAATACATAACATTCTAATAAATGTTGGTTTATAATATAAGAAGTTATTTATTTACTAATTTACGATCCTGTTATGTACCTGAAAAAATACTATCTTTTGACAATTCTTCTCTGGCCAATTATTTTGCCCACTGCCTCAGGCAATGCACAAGCGGGCAATATGATTAATTATAAGGTTGAAAATCATTCAATTCTCCAGCCACTAAATGGATTAGCAGGTGATCCTGACAGAGGACGCTTATTGGTACGCAATAAAAATAAGGGGAATTGTCTTTCCTGTCATCAACTGCCTATTCCTGAAGATGATTTTCACGGTACTATCGGACCCTCACTCTATACCATAGCGGATAAATTTAACGCTGCACAATTACGTATAAGAATTGCAGATATGAAATTAATCAATCCATTTACCATTATGCCTGGCTACTACAAATCAACCAAAAAAATAAATCGAATAGCTGCACAATATGCTGGCAAAACGATTTTATCGGCACAGCAGCTTGAAGATATCATTGCCTATTTATTAACCTTAAAAGCAACAGCAAAGGAAACTATGAATGAAAATCAACTTTAATTTATTCATTATTCTAATAACTGTTTATTTATTATTTATAACAAATACTGCGTTTGCCGAGCTTTTATCCGGTTATCATTTTTTAAGCACGCAAGCACAGCAAATGCAGGATGATGATTTTCAGAATCCTGGCTATGAACTTATTGAACAAGGACAGCAGATTTTTAATCAAAGCAGTGATAATGATCTATCCTGCTCATCCTGTCATGCACTTGATGGGCAGCAACTAAACCCGGCAAGCATTGCCCAATATCCTAAATACAGCATAAAATTACAACAGGTACTTACCCTAAGAGATCAAATACAGGTATGCTGGAGTGACAAACTGGGAAATTTTCCCCTGCTCTACGATGATCCAAAGTTATTAGCTCTGGAAACATTAGTGCGCAACCGGGCCTCTGGTGAAAAGGTCAATGTGGATATAGGCGGTGCCATGAAACCTTTTTATGATGCCGGTAAAAAACTATATTTTACCCGCTTCGGGCAAATGGAAATGACCTGTGCTCAATGTCATGATATATTCAGCGAAAAAATGCTGCGGGGCCAGAAACTCTCTCAGGGGCATACCAATGGCTTTCCGGAGTTTCGCCTGGAGTCACAAAAAATGATCAACTTACCTCAGCGTTTAAGGGAGTGTTTTCGCTCATTACGAGCACAAACCTTTGACCAGGATTCTGATGAGTTTCGTAATCTGGAAGTTTATCTCAATGCTCGGGGCAATGGCTTAGTCATTGAAACACCGGCCATCCGTTACTGATCGTTTCTTCTGCACTATTGTTTTTCTGCAAATAGCCAGGAGATGGCAAAAGCGATAAACGATAATAAGGCAGCTATCGAAAAAGTAATCCCCGGACCACTGCTTTGCCAGATATAGCCGCCATAAAGACTCCCCAAAGCACCGCCAAGACCGAAACTCACACTGCTGTAAAGTGCCTGCCCCTTACCCTGATTTTTTCCCTTAAAATAACGATGAATATACGCTATCGCAACCGCATGATAAATACCAAAGGTTGAGGCATGAAAGAGTTGTGCAAAAATGCTGATAATGACATTGTCCAGATAAAATGCGATCAATAACCAGCGTAGCGAACCAGAAAACAAACTGGCCAGTAATAATTTCCTCAGACCAAAGCGTTTTACTAGCCAGGGCATCAGGGCAAAGGCAAATACTTCAGACAAAACCCCAATGGCCCATAACATACCGATCCATGAGTGGCTATAGCCATGCTCACCGGCATAAATAGTATAAAATGTATAATACGGCCCATGGCTTGCCTGGACAAACAAGCAAGCCAGCAATAAAGCAATTACCTGCTTATTTTTAAGAATCTTAGATAATGATAGATGACTCTGTTCATGCACCCTGGCCTTGTGTTCGGTTATCATAAAAGTTGATAAAACAATGCCCGTCAGTAAGGCCAGTACCATATAAGGCAGCAATGATATGTCCATAGAATTGAGCAATAGCCCAACCAGCATTACGCTAAGCACAAAACCCAGAGAGCCCCAGATACGAATCCAGCTGTACTGATGCTCATTTTTATCCAGATAATTAAATGTCAAAGCTTCAAATTGCGGTAAAATGGCGTTCCAAAAAAAACTAAAAACCAGCAGAGCCCAGAATAACCACCAGAATGTATGATCAAACAGTATCGCAGTATAGGCCAGCGCAGCAAGTACAGCCCCCAGACGAATAATAAACAGCCGGTTACCACGATGATCAGCAATCCAGCCCCATAAATAAGGCGCAACAATTTTGGTGCCCATAATAATGGCCATTAACTGACCAATTTCAATGGCACTATAACCAGCATCAGCCAGGTACAGCCCCCAAAAAGGAATAAAAGCCCCCAGAGAAGCAAAATAAAACCAGTAAAAAGAGGATAAGCGCCAATAAGGGATATGTTTTATCAAGGGATTTTGATTTGCTCCTGAACTAAAGACATAAAATGATACTATTTAATATGAGCAGGAATAATCGGAGTTTTGCTGTCGACATCACTATTTTGCGCCTGATGGCGCATTAAATGATCCATCAGGCAAATGGCCAGCATGGCTTCGGCAATCGGGGTTGCACGAATACCGACACAGGGATCATGACGTCCTTTGGTCACCACTTCAATCGCCTGGCCATGCAGATCAACACTGCGTCCCGGTAAGTGTAAGCTCGATGTTGGCTTTAAGGCAATATGAACAATAACATCCTGACCGGAAGAAATACCACCTAAAATACCACCGGCATGATTTGACAAAAAGCCCTGCGGGGTAATTTCATCCCGATGCTCTGTACCTTTTTGTTCAACACAGGCAAAGCCCGCACCAATTTCAATACCTTTTACGGCATTAATACTCATCATTGCATGGGCTATATCAGCATCGAGCCGGTCAAAAATGGGTTCTCCCAAGCCCACAGGCATGCTGCTTGCCACGACACTCACCCTGGCTCCAACAGAATTACCCTCTTTTCGCAGGGCATCCATATAGTTTTCCAGCTTATTCACTTGTTGACTATCAGGGGAGAAAAATGGATTTTGATTAATACTGTCCCAGGAAAAATTATCATCACCCGGCTGAGCAGTTTTTATAGGGCCTAATTGCGACAGATAGCCTCGAATTTCAATACCATGTATCTCTTTTAAATATTTCTTGGCAATGCCACCGGCGGCCACACGCGATGCAGTTTCTCGTGCTGAAGAACGCCCGCCACCGCGATAATCACGAAAGCCATATTTTTGCTGGTAGGTATAATCAGCATGGCCTGGGCGAAAGGTATTTTTGATATTGCCATAATCTCTGGAACGTTGATCTTTATTATAAATCAGCAGAGAAATAGGTGTACCCGTGGTTTTACCTTCAAAGATTCCCGACAATATTTGTACTTCATCATCTTCCCGACGTTGAGTCGTATGCCGTGAAGTGCCGGGTTTACGGCGATCCAGATCAACTTGCAAATCGTCCACAGACAAGGCCAGCCCAGGAGGACAGCCATCAACTATGCAGCCAATGGCCTTACCATGACTTTCGCCAAAAGAAGTCACTACAAACAGTTTTCCAAAAGAATTTCCAGACATATTAACAACACTACACTTAAGTTAAGTTAAAAAGACTACTGCCCGTCCATAGAGAATAAGGACAAAGCAGACAAACAAATAAAGTTGCTTGCTATTGTAGCAATAAAATAAGCAGAATAAAGTTTAATTATCAGCTTTGTTAAAATGTCAAATATCACTTATAGTAAAGCCCTGTCATTGCCACTATAAACAGACATTAATTTACAAAGGATAAGTCATGCGTGCACTGATCATTGAAGATGAAATTCAATTACAGCAACAAATTGCCACACGTTTACAAGACGATGGCTTTGTCGTGGATGTTAGCAGCAATGGTAAGGAAGGATTATTTTTTGCCAGTGAATATCCCCTTGATATTGCCATCATTGATATTGGTCTACCCCAATTATCCGGTATAGAAATTGTTAAACAATTACGCCACTCAGGTAATAAATTACCAATACTGATATTGACCGCCCGAAGTCGCTGGCAGGATAAGGTTGAAGGACTTGAAGCCGGTGCCGATGACTATCTGGTAAAACCATTTCATATGGAAGAATTATTAGCCCGGATCAATGCGTTACTAAGGCGAGCAGCCAATAGCAGCAGCGAACAATTAACATATGGCAACCTGACCATTATTGCCGATAGTCAGCAGGCATTATTAAATGAGCAAGTACTCGAATTAACCGAATTTGAATACAAAATACTGGAATATCTAATGCGTCGCCATGCTAAAGTGATTTCTAAGTCTGAACTAGCGGATTATCTCTACCCGCATGATGAAGATCGTGATAGCAATGTCATTGAAGTGATTATGGCTCGCCTGCGTAAAAAGATTGATCCGAACAGTAGCAGTAAACCCATTGACACCATCCGTGGTCGCGGCTATTGCTTTAAACTCCCTGCCAGTTGATAAATCATCAGTAGCATGAAGAGCAATAAAAGAATCATGAGCATGTCATCCATCAATAGCCGAATTATTATTGGTGCTATTGTGATCGTCAGCAGTTTTATTATACTGACCGGTATCACTCTGGGCCGTACTTTTTACCGTAGTGCCTATTCAGCATTGGAAGACAGCCTGACGGGTCAACTTTACCTGCTGATGGCTGATCGGGAATTTATTCCACTCAATAGCGATACCAATGCTCTGATTCTGGCCAATAGCCCCCTGCCCTATAAGCATAGTAACAATAATGCCTACGCCCAGTTATCTGCTTATATTTCTCAGGCAGACGGCACCATTTTATGGCAATCTTCAGCTGGAATGAAACATCAGTTACCCGCTATAATTCCTTTATCTCAGGGTAAGGTTGAACATGGGAAAAAAGTATTCCAACAATATCAGCTAGATGGAAAAGACTATATTAGTTTAAGCGTGGCCATTTTTTGGGATTTAGAAAGCGGTAAATTTCCCCTTATTTATCATATCAGCGATGACCTGACGCTATTGAATAAGAGAATAGCAGAGTATCAACACAGTTTATGGAATCATTTAGTTGCCATGTCGATAGCTTTATTTATTGCTTTATTTCTTATACTACGCTGGGGTCTGAAGCCGCTAAGAGAGGTTGAACAGGAGATTAAGTCCGTTGAGCAGGGGCAGCAGGCACTGTTGGAAAAGACTTATCCGGAAGAATTAGTCCCCCTGACCCATAATATCAATCAATTAATACTCTATGAACGCAAACAACAAGTACGTTATCAAAATGCTCTGGCCGATCTGGCACATAGCTTAAAAACACCTCTGGCTATAATTCAGGGCCAGCAGTTTAACGCCGCTAATCCACATCAATATACTCATACTATTAGTGATGCCATCGCTCGTATGAATTCAATTATCGAATATCAGTTACAAAGAGCCAGTGCCAGCACACCCACCTCTCATATTCAGTATCTCCAGCTCAGCTCTGTCAGTAACACACTGATTAACACTATGGAAAAAATTTATCGGGATAAGCACATCACTTTTATTACCGACATAGCAACGGATAGTCAATTTAAAATCAGTGAGGGGGACTTTATGGAAGTGCTTGGCAATTTGCTGGATAACGCCTGTAAATGGTGCAATAAAACAGTGCATATCACTATCAGACAAGATGAAAGCACTTTACATCTTAACGTCACGGATGATGGACCCGGTATTGCTGCTGAAATGCTTAGCGAAATCAGTAAACGTGGTGTTCGTGCCGATGAACTGACACCTGGGCATGGCGTTGGTCTGGCCATAGTGAGTGATATAATCGATGTTTATAATGGCAAAATTGAGTTCATTCCGGCACAGAATGGAGGCTTAGATGTTCACCTGTATTTTAAAATTTAATCAATAAAAACTTAAAAACCCCGATATAATCGGGGTTTTTAAAAGGAACTATAAAGAACACCTGGGTTTATGCTGAACGTCTTCTTCTGGAAAAGCCGACACCGACCAGACCCAAACCTAATAAAGCAAGTGAAGCAGGCTCTGGCACAAATACCGGTGCAGTACTGATAGAAAAGCCAAACTGAACAGTGGTAGTCGATGATTCATCTGTTCTCCAGCCCTGACAACCATGAGGCTGGCTAATCGCATCACATTCGCCATCCAGTAAACTTGTAATAGGTGAGATGCCGCCCACCCCATCAGTCATCAATACGCTGGCAAAATAAGTATTACCATCATAATCAAAACTCTGATTTAATGTTGGAATAGCAACAATACCGAATAAATCACCACATGGAGTGGGTGAACCACCGGCACAGGGACCTGCATTAGAAGTCTCTTTAAAAACAAAGTCAAAGATTAAAGTGGGTGCAGAAACTTCTGTGCCCCCAGGACCTCCCGCAAACAACGTCAAGGTATCCTGAATAGTGCCTGTTGCCAGCGTAGAGTAATCAGCGGATATAGGATTATTCCAGTGACTGATATTGATACCAACACCAAACTCACCTGCACCGGGAACACCGCCACCGATAATAGTATTCACACTACCCGTAGCTGGGCCGCCACCGATAATCGTACCATCAGGACCACTGCCTATAGTTAATGCACTTCTATTAAGAGTAGCACCTGGTAAGTCATTCCTGAAGGAGCCGGCAACATTACCCCAGGATAATTCATAAGGATTTGTGACTTGTGAACCACTGCCTGAAGTAAAGCTTGAGGCAGTAAATTCAGCATCAGTGGAATAACCCCAGTTAGTAACAATAGGGCCTGCCAGACTCACACTGGCAGCAGTAATAAACACTGCCGCTGATGTCAGCTGAAATAATTTCTTAAATAATGTATTGTCCATGTTCATTCCCCTTCCATTAGGTGAATACGTAAAAATATTCTCTGATATTCACAATGCATATCTCACACCAGATACTATAACCATATGTTTATTATGTTTTTATTTAAAAACACATTAGTCACTTAACTACATATTGTTAAAAAAACTGACATATTATTTATTAATATTTTTTCACCCCTGCTGGCATTTTCTAAGAACTTACCTCACTCAAAAACATTGTTCTGTATATATTTTGCCCTTAAAATAGTTTAAAGCTGTATTTAAACTAAGCAAAATAGTCCTGTAGTTGTTGCCTGGTTAATAAGAAAACCCCCTGACCACCCTGCTCAAATTCCAGCCAGGTAAAAGCCAGATCGGCAAAGTGCTGCTCAAGTGCATGGTCACTATTGCCTACTTCAACAATCAGTACGCCATTATCAGTTAAATGCTCATTGGCCTGTTCCAGCATCGGTATAACCAGTTCCAGACCATCTTCACCTGCTGCCAGACCAATACTTGGTTCAGCATGAAACTCTACCGGCATACTGGCCATATCATCAGCATCAACATAGGGTGGATTAGAGACTATAATATCGTATTTTCTGTCCTGTAAATTACTGAACAAATCAGACTGTATAATATTCACCTGTTCAACCAGATGATATTTCTCAATATTTTGTAGTGCAACATCCAGTGCATCTTCAGAAATATCAACGGCATCAATGGCAGCATGAGGAAAATAATAAGCATTGGCAATAGCAATACAACCACTGCCGGTACATAAATCCAGGATGCTATCCACCTGCTCAGCATCTACCCAGGGCTCGTAGTGCTTCTGAATCAGCTCAGCAATGGGAGAACGGGGTATCAGCACTCGCTCATCCACATAAAAAGACAAACCGGCAAACCATGCCTCATTGGTTAAATAAGCCGCCGGAATTTTTTCTTTTACCCGACGAAATAAAACATGTAAAAGTGCTGTTTTTTCATTGTCAGTCAGACGGGACGAAAAATAGACTGAGTGGGTATCCGGTGCCAGATTAAGGGTATGCAACACCAGATAAGCAGCTTCATCAATAGCAGTCGCATTGCCATGACCATAAAAAAGATTGGCCTGTTTAAAGACACTGGCTCCCCAACGAATAAAGTCAGTAATAGTGTGCAATGATTCCAGCAGGGAATCCTGAGTATACTTTATTTTTGCCATGATAAATATTGACCTTTTAATATGATAAGCAATTGAACAGTATACTATAAATACATAAAATAATAAGTTGACCGGATTAGCAATCTTTATATTATTATCTGTTAAAATATAAACACCTGTTTTATTACAGTCATGTACATTTATTTTTCGCTTCATTTCAGGGTGCCTGTATGCCATATTTTATATTTATTATTTTTTTAGTAACCTGTTCGACCCCTTTATATGCTGTTGACACAGTACAAAGCCTGCTCGATCAGGCACAACAGGCCGCTCATACTGGTGAATTTAGCAGCAGCCTGATTCATTTAAAAAATGCAGCGCTTAATTATCCTGATAATAAAGCGGTGAAACTGGCACTGGCTGAGCATTACATTCAAACAGGAAATGGCCCGCAGGCACAGATTGAGCTGGATAAAGCCGAATTTTTAGGAACACCCCAAAATCAGACACAATTACTGAGGATCAAAGCACTATTGATTCAGGGTAAGTTTGCTCAGGTCAGTTCCCAGATCAATAATATTCTCGATGTACCTACTGATGATATTGGTCGGATACGGGCATTACAGGGACTGGCCTATCTAAATCAGGGCAAGCTGGAAAATGCCCGGCGTTTTATTCTGCGTGGCGCTCGCCTTGCCCCGGACACATTAGAAGTAAAGCTTGGTCTGGCACGCTTATACTCAATTGATAAAAAAGAAAGTGAAGCAGAGCAACTGATCCTCTCACTCTATAAAAAGCACCCTTATCAAGCAGACGTGTTATTACTGACAGGCAATTTTTATCGACAGAGGCATCAGTATCAACAGGCTAATGAAATTTTCACCCAGGCAATTAATATCCAGCCAACCAATACCGCAGCCCGTATCGGCATTATTTCATCACTCATTGGCGCAGGAAAATTTTCCCGGGCAAATAATGAAGTCAGTAAATTACTGACCATTGACGCGGAGCATGAGACCGGGAATCATTTACAGGCGATTATTGCCTATCAGTTAAAAGACTATGCAAAAGCCCTACAGGCTATTAAGCTGCTGGAAAAAAACAACCCAAATCATCTGGGGATTTTACTGGTTGCCGGTTCAGTCTATTTTCAACTGGGCGAATTAGAAAATGCAGAAAAGGATCTGAAAAAATTTCTGCGCCACAAAGCCGATGATCTTGCTGCCCGAAAGATGCTGGCCGCCGTTTATTTAAAAAGAAAACAGCCATCACAGGCTCTGAAACTATTAGAAAATTATAAAGATGCCAATGATATCGCGACCTTATCACTGCTCAGCAGCAGTTATAATATGCTGGGCAAGCCACAGTTAAGTGCCGCAATGATCACTCAGGCACTGGCATTGGAACCTGAGAATGAACAGCTTCTCGTACAACAGCGTCTCAGTCAGGCCACAACAGATAATGTACAGCTCAATGATTTAAAAGATGAAAACTTCAGTCACTTTAAAACTATTGGTCTGGCCAAAATCTTATCCTTGCTGCATAAGAAACAAACCGGCCAGGCAATTAGCCTGATTAAAAAATATCAGCAAAAAGATAAACAAAACTATATTTTTTACGCCTTACTAGGTCGGGCCTACCTGCTTGATAATAAGCTGCAGCAGGCCAGAAGCAGTTTTGAGCAAGCTTTACAAGTGAACAATACTGCTACGGAAGCCAGAATCAATTTAGCTCTAATTGCTATTGCTGAGCACGATTTAAGCAGCGCCAAACGTGAATATCAACGTGTACTTTTAAAAGATACAGACAATGAAGCTGCAATGTTAGGTCTGGCCAAGATTAGCCTGCAAGAAGATAATAGCAGTGAAATGCTTACCTGGTTGAACAAAGCCAGACGCGCTGACAAATATTCAATAGCTCCGAGAGTTATCCTTAATCGATATTATGTCAGTCAGCAGGATTATCAGCAGGCAAAGGACATCAGTAGTGAATTAGTGGATATTCATCCTGATAGCATACGCCTGTTAAAAATGCATGCAGACAATTTACTCAGTTTAAAAGATCTATCGCAAGCAATTCGGGTATATAAAAAAATTGTCAGCCTTGCTGCTGATTCTGCTCAGGCATACTTCTGGTTAGCCAGTGCCCAGTATCTATGGCAGGATTATCCAGCCGCCCGGGAGAATTTTCAGCAAACAATTAAGCTTAAAAAAGATCATATTATTGCCCGCAATGCTCTGATACAACTGGATATGAAGGAAAAAAAATATCAGCAGGCCTTAATACAAAGTCGCGCACTGATAGAAGCTCATCCGGAGCAGGCGCTGAACCATGAAACAATGGGTGATATTCTCATTTATCTAAACACACCTGAACAGGCCATCCGCTCTTATAAAACAGCTCTGTCACTACAGAAAAACAACTATTTACTGGTATCAAAAATTGCTCGTGCTTATGCATTGAGCGGACAAAAAATAGCAGCCGCACAAACTCTTGAACACTGGTTACAGGCGCACCCTGAAAATATAAAGATTCGTATGATGCTGGCATTATTATATCAACAAAGCCAGCAGTTATCGCAGGCGCAAAAGCACTACGAACAAATCATTAAACTCAGGCCGGACAATATCTCCGCCATTAACAATCTGGCCTTAATTTACTCCAGTCTAAATGACCCCAGAGCGGTTGAATATGCTGAAATAGCCTATTCTCTGGCACCTGAAAACGCCAATGTGCTGGATACTCTTGGCTGGTTATTATTAAATAACAATGAGCAACAACGAGCACTGACATTACTGGCTCAGGCAGTTAAATCCAGCCCTGCTGATTTTAATATTCGTTATCACTATGCGCTGGCATTGAATAATAACGGCCAGAAAACAGCGGCAATTAATCAACTTGATATGATTGTTCCGGTACAGGCCCGGTTTCAAAATAAGGCACAGGCTGAAAAACTATTAAAGCAACTAAAACCATAACAAAAAAAAGGCCTCGAAAACGAGGCTTTTTTTTATACTAAGCTGTCAAAGCTTATTTTTGCTGGCGTTTTTTTCTGCGTAGAAATCCAGCCAGACCTATGGCCATTAATGCCAGAGGTGCTGGCTCAGGTACCGAAGTATTGTAACTCAGACTGCCGGTATACTGTATCCAGTCATTATTACAAAGTGGATTCCAATGCACATTAATGTTGCTGGTTGAACCATCGGCAACAGAATCAAGCAGGCTCTGGCCAAACAGATTACGATTACCCGAAGAGTCCACCAGACTGATAGCGGTTTCTATAACAAAACTGCTTGCAGCAATACCACTACCAGCACCATATAACATGGATGTACTGCCGGACTGCAAAATACCATTTCTGCCAGAGGCTGGATTAAGTGCGTACTTATAATCTGTGCCTGAATTCCACTGCGTTAAACTGAACAGATCACCTGCACTTGCAGCATTGCCGTAATCAAAATATTTGGAGCCTGAAATAACATCCTGGTTACCATGATCAGCTACTGTTATACCAAATTCATAGCCATTACTATCACCGGCCGGCGATATTGCCTTATTAGCTCCAGCAGTATCCGTCAGGGAAAAGTTATCTGCCGTAATCATTTGATTAGCAGAATCAGTCATATCGCCATTGAGATCAAATAAAATATCACCGGCAGAATATGCGTTGCTGGGAGATAAACCCGTGACAATAGCGACATAAAGGGTATTGTCTTTGATCTGCAGAAACATTTTTTCGGCATCATAGATTGCGCCGCCTGATGCACCACTTGTTTTGGAATGATTGGCGAGGCCGTTAGTAGCAAAATCAGCATCGGCAGCACCCTCTTTTACACCCTGTGCATAGACATAGGAAACAGAGTTTGTACTATCACTAAAATCCAGGTTCCAGTCATAGCCGCCATCAACAAGAATGTCAGCAGATACCGTAAATGGTAAGGCTAAAAATAAGCCTGCAGTTAAAACAGCTATTTTATTTTTCTTTAACACGTAGGATACCTCTTTAATAACAACCAATATAAGCACAAATACACACCCGCTTATAACTATTAAAATCCATTTATGCAGCACTGTAAAGCAAGATTTAAGCCAAAAACAACTTTCCCTTTAGTTTCAACAAATTAAATCAAAAAACAGTAAAAAAAAAGATCCACTGTAAAATTATTTGACAGACAGTTTTTTAGTTCAGCCGGGCCGGATTGTAACAATTACGCACTGGCACGGGTTAACAGCATAATTTACGTAAAAAAATGAATATCCAGTGTAAAAAAAACTGACACATAAATGTGAACCAGTTATCACCTTCCAATCTGGCATTTCAGCAAAATTTGAGCCAGACAGCATTATATTATTAAACTATTTGACTCGACTCCGTATACAAAGTGGCTCAATAGCTATTATTTTTGACATTGAGAAACAGAACCTTTTTTACACACCTGACCATCAAACCAGATGGTCTGGTTTAATAGTGTACCGCTAAGGTTAATACGGGCCGCTTTTGCCCCGCTTAAATCTGCATAGCTTAAATCAGCCTGAGAAAGATCTGTGGCATTAAGATATGCACCACGTAAATCCGCTGCGCGCAAGCTTGCCTGTATCAACTTAGCATGAGACAAATCGGCATGAGATAAATTAGCATAATCCAGATGACTGCCGCTTAAATCCGTATATGTAAACCGGGTATTTTTTAATAAGGCATTTTTTAAACTTATAGATTTAAGATTCAGACGGCTAAAGTCTTTTCGTGGTAAATGACAACCATCAAAACTGGCACCTGCTGCAATTGGTGCAAAGCAGTCAATTTTAGCCAGCGGATTATCCGGTGTGAACATAAACATAACAAAAATAATGCCGCTAATAATAGCTGCAACGCCCAGCAGCCCAACAATACTGGTTGTTTTTATGCGCAAGTGGGTTACTTTCTTTCTTGGCTGATAGTGTTTGCTCTGACCATTGTCATCTATTTCACGCACGGTATCACGTTCATCAGCCCATCGTCGGGCAGCCCGCAGACGCTCTTTATAATTGGGCTCATTACGATATTTAATGACTTCAGGCAGAACTTCTCTGATTGTTGAAGCCTTACGCCAGACTTCTCTGTCCTGGCTTAATAAATCAGAAGGATGAATTCTCCCTAACAAAATATCTTTGCTGATAAGTCCAGTCGCAAAAGGTCCTTTTACTTTTCCCTTCACTTTAACATACCATAATTGACTTTCTGTATTCATTATTAACCTGAAATCATATTATAAATTTTAGCTTATTTCCCTATAGGGGAAAAACTGACGAAAAAATACCTTTGTACACTTAGTCTATTTATTTGTATTATAACTAATACTAGCATAGTATTTTAGCCCATGGACTTATAGTTAATACACTATTTAGATAGCAAAAATGCAACCAATTAATATTTCTAAACTCATTGCTAAAAATAAAAATGTTGATTCTCAAAGCAATGCGACTCCATCTGTATCTGCCACTGAGACTATACCGAATACCAGAGCTAGCGATGCAATCAACTCAGCTATGGCCAATAAACAACGCCTGGCCATTGGCTTACTACTCAAGCAGACATTGCAAAATCTCAGTAGTATTGATCTATTGATGATTAATAGCCAAAAAGCCTTACTCAGTGCAAAAAAAATACTGCCGGGTGAATTTACCCAGTTGTATATTCAAAGTCGTGTTCAACAGCACAAATTAACTGAACTGCTCAACTCACAAAGCAGCCAGCCACAACCACTAAGGCAAAAGACTATTAACCAGTGGTTCTCAGGGCAATTACTGCAAACCATTGTTTATCAGCAAACAAAAAATAACATTGCTCAATTACTACTCCATCCATCTGGTCAATTAAGCAATAAACTACTGGCAGAATTACATGAGCCACAAAAAAATCAGAGCTTTATTAAGCAAATGCAAGTGGTCAACATAAAGACAGATCTGACCTTAAGCCGTGGTCAGCAATTGTTATTGCAGATTAATAAAACGCCCTCTGAAATATCCTTTCAATTACCGCACTCGCCTGTTGAAAGTAATAAAATAAGTCAGTTTATCAATCAGTTAAGCAGCAAGCAACAAGCTTTACCGCAATTAATGGCATCGTTACAAAGCATTGTCAGTACAGCAGGCCCGGTAAGTCGCATATTTTCAGCAGAGTTTATCCAACAAGCCAGGATGATGTTGCAGCAATTTCCCCGCTTAGCACAACTGAATAGTGCAAGCGAAATAAAAACCGCACTATACAATTCTGGTAATTATATGGAAAGCAAACTATTACATTCCATCAATGGCCAGCAAGCAATAACTGAAACCACTTTAAAGTCATCACAAACATCCGTAGCAAACGATCTTAAAGCGGCTTTATCACAATTACTTGCACAATTGCAAACAGAGCATAACAAAGCCCCTAGCCATCTTAATAGCAATCCACAAAGTCATATTTATAAAAATATAGCTCAGGATAGCCTGGCGCATTCTGATTCTGTTTTAACATTCAGGCCGGTATTTAACCTGCCCAATAACATTATTCATGCTCAGGTACAAAATATAAGTCCGGATAGCAGTATATTTCAGTTAAATAATCTGCACCTGTTACAATCAAGAATAATCGAACAACTTGAGGGAGCCTTATCACGTATCAGCATCAATCAACTGCATAATAGAGAAGCAGGAGATCAGTCATTTATTAATTTTGAGCTGCCTTTTCGCCATAATGATCGGCAGGAAATTCTACAGCTTAAAATCCGCCAGCAGTCCACCCACCAGGATAGCCAACGGGAAGACAAAATATGGACAGTAAATTTAGCTTTTCATTTAAGCAGTTTAGGGGCGATACGAATTTATATTATTATGGAGAAACAAGAGTTAAGCATGCAGTTCTGGACCGAAAAAAAATCCAGCCAGCATTTATTTCAAAATTACTTTCCTCTGCTCAACGAACGCTTGCTTGCCTCAGGCTTTAGCATCGCACAACTGAGTGCTTTTCATGGCATGCCTGAACAAGCTGAACAAGAGCAGCAAAATCAGCAAAATCAGCAATTTATTATTGATGAACGAGTATAATTAATGGCCGACAAAAAAAAAGCATTAAACACAATGAATGCAGTAAAAGATAAAGAAATTAATTATGCAATTGCCCTGCACTATAATGAAGAAAAACAAAATGCCATACCTGAAGTCACAGCCACAGGCCAGGATGCGGTTGCACAGCAGATCATTGAACTGGCTAAAGAACATGGAATTCCACTTCATCAGGATGCCGATCTAGCCGTTTTACTATCTCAGTTAGAACTTTATGATAACATCCCGGAATCACTCTACCACGTAGTGGCAGAAGTACTTGCCTTTGCTTACATTGTTTCAGGCAAGCAGCCCAAAGGTTTTAAATCTTAGTCATACCTGGCGGCTCATTGCACCTGTTAAGTTTAAACAATCGATAGTAATTTTCGCTGCTTACCCGGGCAATATGCTCAACACTTACACCACGTAATTCGGCAAGAAACTGTGCAATGTAGGCAACATAAGCCGGCTGATTTTTTTTGCCTCTCATAGGCACTGGTGCTAAATAGGGAGAGTCCGTTTCAATTAACAAGCGATCATCCGGGATTGTTTTTGCCACTTGTTGAATAGACAGAGCATTTTTAAACGTCACAATACCAGAAAAAGAGATATAAAAACCCATTTGCAATGCCTGCTCAGCTGTCGCCTGGTCCTCAACAAAACAATGCATAATACCTGCAACCTGTTCAGCATGCTCTTGCTTAAGAATATCTAAGGTATCTTCCCGGGCATCACGAGTATGTATGATAAGTGGCTTGGCAGTTGCAATGGCCGTTCGAATATGCACTCTAAAACGTTGCCGCTGCCAGTTAAACTGCTCATTCAGGGGATCCACCCCATTATTCATATAATAATCAAGTCCGGTTTCACCAATGGCAATTATTTTTTCATCATCGGCTAAAGTTGATAATTGCTCAACAGTTAAAGTAGCTTCCGGGCAGTAACAGGGGTGAATTCCAGCTGAAACATAGACTCTGGGATAGTGCCTCGCACTTTCTAAAATACGCGGTAAAGAGTCAAGATCAACGGCAATACTGAGAATATCATTCACTTTCTGTTGCTGGGCTTGTTGGACAACCTTATCCATTTGATGATCAAATAAAGATAAATCCAGCATATCAAGATGACAGTGAGAATCAACAAAATTAAGGGACATAGTAGCTTACCGGGAATTAAACACAGAATAGATAAAAGAGCTATGCAATTACATAGTATGAGTGGGGCGATCGGACTTTAATGCACCGGCCAGATAGGTTTCAATTTTCCTTTGTGCCTGACCATTATCCTGATCACTGAATTGCACACCGACACCGGCAGCACGATTACCCTGTGAGCCCGAAGGAGTGATCCAGACAATTTTTCCTGCCACCGGCAACTTGTCTTTTTCATCAAGCAATGTCAGTAACATAAAAACTTCATCACCCAAATTGTATTGCTTATTGGTCGGTATGAACAAACCACCATTAGCAACATAGGGCATATAGGCTGCATACAGGGCGTTTTTATCTTTAATTGAAAGTGATAAAATACTTTGTCTGGCTTGACCTGGGCGCATCATAGTAGAAAATACTCTTTAATTTATTTTAAATTTAAGCTCTGCATAGTAACAAAATTTATTTACTTTTGGCAATAATTCCAATCGATTAGCAACTTTTCAAACAATAAATTAATATTCACTTGCCCTTGAATTTCATAATAAGCTTTATTAATTGAATCAGACAGTTGCAATATTTTCTTTAAGTATAATCTATTTGATAATTGTTGCAAGTTATCAAAATAATCGATATTAGTAATCAACTCACGACGACAGCCATAAACAAGGCGGACAATATCGGTCAAAACAGCATCAAACCAGTAGATAAAATCATAGGCACTAATAGCCGCTTGACTGGCATTAGCTTTACTACGTTTGGCTTTAGTTGGTTTAATTTTACTTTGTTTAAACATAGTTTCCGCTACTGCTACCGGATCAGCACTATCATTAACAATAGATAAAAGCAAATTGATTATCCACTTACGGGCATCAAAATGTTGTGAGTTTAATAGTTGCAGGGCAGTCAATGGTGCCCCTGAACTAAGAGATAATAATAATTGACTGGCAATAGTATTTTGGCTAACACTCTCTTGCTGTTCCAGCCAGCGCAATGCAGATTGTTGCTCTGGCAACGGTACATCAATTATCCGACAACGACTTCTGATGGTTGCTAATAACGACTGCTTTTTATGGCTAAGCAGGATAATAACCGTATTATCAACAGGCTCTTCCAGAGTTTTTAACAGGGCATTTGAGGCATTGACATTCATCGCCTCCGCCGGCTCAATAATAATAATTTTTTTACCGGATAACTGGCTATTTAACACACTCCATTGAATCAATTCACGAATCTGTTCAACAGAAATTATTTTTTTGTCCATGAGCGGATGAATAGGGTAAACATCCGGGTGACTGGCTGCACTAAATAACTGACAACAACGACAGAGCTTATCACTGTCATGTAAAAGACAGGGTTCAAACTGATGACTAACAGGGTTTTTCTGTACCGTTTGACAAAGTAAGCCCCTGGCCAGATGAAAAGCTAAAGCAGTTTTACCAATACCCGTAATACCGTTGAGTAATAGTGCATGTGGGAAGTGATCATGCTTTGCTGTACGCCCATAAAGCTGTTGCCATAACGTTTGCTGCCAGGGAAAATAAGCAGCGCGGCTATAATCATTTAATAGTCTATTATCAGCGCTGTTTTCAGACATTGAACAAAAACTCTCTCATATTTATTTCCCGAAGTCAGGCGGTAATGATATCCATTACCCGCTTAAGTTGCCCTTGTACTTCATTGATAGCAGGTAGTGTGTCAATCACATGAAAACGCTGAGGATTGTCTCTGGCTAATTTCAGATAGGTATCTCTTATGCGATTAAAAAAGCTCAGTTGTTCCTGTTCAAAGCGATCAGTATCTCCTCTTTGATGGACTCTTTGCATACCTTCAGCAACAGGAATATCAAGCAGGATGGTCGCATGCGGACGTAAATCACCTTGTACCCATTGCTCTAGTTGGGCAATTTTATCCCACGACAAAGCACGCCCGCCGCCCTGATAAGCATAACTGGCATCAGTAAAGCGATCGCTAATTACCCACTTACCCGCTTGCAGACTGGGCAAAATAAGTTCATTAAGATGTTGCGCCCGGGCAGCAAACATTAATAATAATTCGGCATCATCACATAAATCGGTATTATTTTTATTCAATAATAAATCACGAATTTTTTCCGCGATGGGCGTACCACCTGGTTCACGAGTTAAAATAAAGGGAATATTTTTTTTACTCAGGTAGTCCTCGATAAAATGAATATTTGTTGATTTACCGCTACCTTCTGAACCTTCAATAGTTATAAATTTACCTTTAAGCATTGTTTCATTTCTTTTTTAGTAAGTATTTACGCACTGCACGATTATGATCTTTTAAATTGCCGGTAAACACATGCCCGCCTGTGCCGTCGGCGACAAAGTACAAACTTTTACCCTTATCCGGATGCAGTACCGCGTGAATTGCCTCACGACCTGCAAGTGCAATCGGTGTAGGTGGCAAACGTGAAATCTGATAGGTATTATAGGCTGTTTTTTCATTAATATCGCGACGGCGAATATTTCCCTTATAACGCACGCCCATACCATAAATTATAGTGGGGTCAGACTGCAGACGCATTTTCTTTTTCATCCGGCGAATAAATACTCCGGCAATTTTACTGCGTTCACTGCTAATGCCGGATTCTTTTTCCACAATAGAAGCCAGAATTAATGCCTCATAAGCCGACTTTAGTGGTATATTTTTATCTCTTTTTTGCCATTCTTCATTAACTACCTGCTGCATTTTCCCATAACTTCGTTTAAGAAATTGCAGATCACTAGTACCCTGGGGGAAAAAATAGGTATCCGGGTAAAACAGACCTTCAAGACTCGCATACTCACTATGTAAATACTTCTTTAGTGCAGTTTCATCAAGGGCTTCAGCCTCACTATGGAGCAACTGACTGTTTTTGGCAATTGCCTGCAGAGTTTCTTTGCTCGTCCAGCCTTCAACAATCGTGAGTGAGTATTGATACACCTTACCAGAAACAAATAAATTGACTAAATCGACAATGGTCATAGCCTCTTTAAGTCGATATTCTCCGGCTTTTATTTTATTGGCATTATCAGACAGGCGTGCATACAATCGAAAATAGAAAGGCCGACTAATAATCCCCTGTTGATGCAGTTTATCGGCAATATGAGCCACTAAATCACCTTTTTTTACCGTAAATAGCGCTTGTGTTTTGTCCACTACTGATTGTTCAACTTTAATATTGATCGGCTGGGTTAAATAAATATTATAGTCATTCCAATACCAGGCAGCGCTTAGACCAGTAACAGAAATCAGCAATATAAATAGTTTAAATAAAGTCTTTATCATCGTATTTCTAACTAGAACTCCGGGCGCTTAAGAACATGATTAATAATGGCCGAAAAGCGGGAAGCTATTGAAGGATAAGCAAGTTCAGCCTGTTGGCGAAAAGTCCAGCACAAGCCATCTCTTATAGAAATTGAAGCAACTGGAACAATACCAAAAATACTATTGCTCAGAAAAACTTCACTGGCATCACTTAATTGCTGTAAGGTAACATGAGATTGTTCAAAGTCAATAGAAAGCTTTTTTGTTAAGGCCATAATCTGCTGGCGTATAGTGCCGTCAACGCCGCAACGATCAATTAGTGGAGTGTATAATCGATTGTTTTTCACCCAAAATACATTAGCACTCACCGCTTCAATTAATTTTCTCTGTTCTTTTTCAAGGGGATGATAATTACAGGCCAGCATTAGCCCATCATCAAACCCGGTGTTATTGAGTTCACTCGCAGCCAGAACTTGCTCAAGGCGATTTAAATGCTTAATACCGGCAAGGGCCGTCTGCTGCGCCAGGCAGGTTTGACATACTTTGACATGGATACCCCGGGTATAATCGCTTTCGCTGCGTTCAGGCCAGGGATGGACAGTGATCAGCAATGTACTTTGTGCCCCGTCCTCAGCATGATAACCACGTCCACCAGAACCTCTGGTGATAATAATTTTTATCACTCTGGATGAGTGGCTATGGTGAATGGCTATAGGTTGCACTTTTAAGGCTATTTCATGAGCTAAAAAGTCTTTATCCGGTATACTCAGCAAAAGTCGCTGAGCTCCTGATAATAAACGCTGCCAGTGTAAATCCCAATTGTGTAACTGACCATCAACATAGGCAATGGTTTCAAAAAGGCCGTCACCATAGTTGAGCCCGCGATCGCTGACATCAATTGTGTCAGCAATCAGGTTTATGCGTGAGTTATTAATCATTAGTCTAAACCTGCCTCTTTCAGCGCTGCTAATAAACCCTTGGCTTTAACCCGTGTTTCCTGTAATTCATTATCAGCAATCGAATCAAATACCAGGCCGGCACCAGCTCTAAAAGATAATTGTTGCTGCCTGTTATTTTCTTCAGACTGCTTTAATAGCATGGTACGGATTAAAATATTCAAGTCCATACTGCCATCATGGTTGATGTAACCCATTGAACCTGTATAGGCACTTCTTGATTGTTGCTCTAGTTGGGCAATAATTTCCATACAGCGTACTTTGGGGCAACCGGTGATAGTACCCCCTGGGAAAAGTGCTTTGATAACCTGCCCAGGAGTTATATCCTGACGCAGCTGACCCAGTACATTGGAGACAATATGATGCACATGGGCATAGCTTTCACTACCCATCAATTCATTGACCTGCACAGAGCCCGGAATGCACACGCGTCCCAAATCATTGCGAATTAAATCAATCAGCATAATATGTTCTGCCTGCTCCTTGGGATGAGCATGCAATTCATCTAATAAGCGTAAGTCTTCTATTGCAGATGAACTGCGTGGCCGTGTACCGGCAATCGGCCGGGATTCAACAATATTATTATGAACCTTAAGCAAGCGTTCTGGAGAAGAGGATATAATCGTAGAACAAGTACCCTTGAGCGCAAAACTGGCCAGTCCAGAATAAGGTGCCGGATTCGTTTTGTTCAGCTTATTAGCCAGCACATAGGCCAGCTCAGCATGCTCACTGGATAATATTTCTGCCTGCCATAAACGTGATAAATTAACCTGAAAAACATCCCCCTCTCTGATAAATTCCCGAACGCTATTGACCGCATGTAAAAACACATTACTATCTTCTTCCAGCAAAGATGACGGGTACTTTGCAAAATTATTATTGCTCGTCACTAAAGCGCTTTGAATCGCATCAATATCCTTCACTATCAACTTAAATAATTTATCATGCTCGACACCCGGCTCACTAATAAAGAAAATTTTATCCTGTTGGTGATCATAAATTAAAGCCTGCTTAACACGTGCTGCATAAGCAATAGGTAAGCCCTGCTCATCATTTTTGAGTGTTAAACACGGCTCTATTTGCTGAGCCAATTCGTAGGCAAAAAACACAAACCAACCACCTCTAAAAGGTAGCTGAGATGCTTCTATCGGGCGCTCTAAATTAAATACACCATATTGATGCTTTCTTTCACGGGCATAAATCCGGTCAAAGGCAGATAAAAATAATTCATCGGTTTCAAGTGTTATATCAGGATTTGATATCGATAATTGATATTGGTTATCCATAGACAAAAAATATTCCGGCCCGACAAATAAAATATCAAAATTTGATTGCAAATGCTGATCAATATTTTTACTGGATGGCGATACTTGCTGTTGACTGGATGAATTGAGTAAAAAGGGGTATTTTTCTGGAAAATGTCGATAAAACTGAAGGAATTCAGGACATAACGATGTGGAAATTTCACTTAGCTGACATAACTGCATCATATAAAATCAGTTTTTAAAAAATCCCGGATAAATGAAAAGATGAGCATGGCAGACATGCTATTGTTACCGTCTATATTCATCTTACAATGGCACGCAATAACACATTAAATTGTAATTATTGAGCAAACCTGACCGTGTCGGTCAACCAGCACAAAGTAACATGGGCATTCAGTTTGTTCTTTTTATGTATCCACAAAAAAAGAACAAACTGAACATCAACTTCAAGCTGTTATTTAAACAGGTATTTAAATTTTACCAAAAATAAGCGTACCATTGGTACCACCAAAACCAAATGAATTTGATATCGCATAATCAATTTTCATTTCTTTAGTCGTTAAAGGTGCATAATCCAAATCACAATCATCACTGGGATTAAACAAATTAATGGTCGGTGGTGCCACCTGATCACGAATAGCCAGGGCAGTGAAAATAGCTTCAATACCACCTGCAGCACCTAATAAATGCCCAGTCATAGATTTAGTGGAGCTCATAGTTAACTGATATGCATGTTCACCAAAAGTACGTTTAGCCGCATCTGTTTCAGCCAGATCACCTGCGGGTGTAGAAGTCCCATGTGCATTAATATAGTCAATTTGCTGCGGGTTAAGGCCGGCATTTTTTAAGGCTGAATTCATACAGCGACTAGCACCTTCACCACCTTTAGAAGGCAGAGTCATATGATAGGCATCACCACTCATACCAAAGCCAAGTAACTCAGCATAAATATTTGCCCCGCGTGCTTTAGCAAATTCATATTCCTCAAGCACCAGCACACCCGCACCGTCACTAAGCACAAAACCATCTCGATCCCGATCCCAGGGTCTGGAAGCTGTTTGCGGATCATCATTACGGGTAGATAATGCTCGAGCAGAGGCAAAGCCCGCTAGTCCAGTATGTGATGAAGCCATTTCAGCACCTCCGGTGACCATCACATCAGCATCACCATACTCAATTATTCGCGCAGCATCACCGATGCTATGAGTGGCTGTTGCACACGCTGTGGCAATGGCCAGATTAGGCCCTTTCATACCATATTTTACCGATAGATTACCTGAGATCATATTGATAATATTACTGGGTACAAAAAATGGTGATACTTTTCTGGGCCCGCCTTTCAGGTAGTTGTTATGGCCTTTTTCAATACCAGAGATGCCGCCAATACCTGAGCCAATTGAGACACCTATTTTCCAGGCATTTTCTTCATTAACTTCAAGACCGGAATCTTCAATAGCCTGAATCCCCGCTGCCATACCGTAATGAATAAAGGTATCCATTTTTTTTGCTTCTTTGGGCGTTAAATAATCATGGACATCAAAATTCCTGATTGAACCACCAAACTTAACACTAAATGCTTCAGTATCCATATGCTCAAGAGGTTTTATACCGCTTTTCCCAGCCAGGATATTTGCCCACGAATCAGCAACATTTAGTCCAACCGGGGTCACCATCCCCATACCAGTAATAACGACTCTTCTCTTAGTCAAACCCGTCTCCAAAATAGATACAAAATGACAACAGCCTCAAAGCCAGTCCCGATGACAGAACTAGAAATATTCAGGCTAAAATAATAAAAGCCGAATTTTAACAATGCCTGGGGCACTATTAGAATCGGCTTTGTAAATTACAGCTTATATTACACTATTAAACGCTAGTGAAAAATTATATTTAAGCGTCAGTATTGGCGTTAATATAATCAATTGCTAATTGAACAGTGGTAATTTTTTCAGCTTCTTCATCAGGAATTTCAGTACCAAACTCTTCTTCAAGAGCCATTACTAATTCGACTGTATCCAGAGAATCCGCACCCAGGTCATCGACAAATGAAGCTTCAGATTTAACTTCGTCTTCCTTAACACCTAATTGTTCAACAACAATCTTAGCAACTCTTTCTTCAACACTACTCATTTTATTCAAATCTCCATAATTCTTTGGTAACACTTTATTATACAGCTGATATATAGCGACCAGCCAGTCTCTGCGAAATTGTAAAAAAACTAATGCCTGGAAGACATATTTAGCTGAGCTATTTAGTGTGCTTATTTACGTGACGCTATTTTAGTTAAATCTAAACCGATATACCAGTATTAGATGCCAATATTTTAATTATTTAACTTTTTAATACACTTGGGTAGCTGATTTTCATATAAAATCGCTGAATAATTATAATTATTCTAGTTTCAGACAACAAGAAAATCTGCTAGGACATATACATGCCGCCATTTACATTAATTGTTTCGCCAGTAATATAAGCGGCTGCATCAGAAGCTAAAAAGCCCACTGCAGAAGCAATTTCATCCACCTGCCCCAAACGATTAAGAGGAATTTGCTGTAATAGCGCCTTTTTGGCTTCATCAGGTAAGGAACGGGTCATATCTGTATCAATAAAACCGGGAGCCACAGCATTAACTGTAATACTCCTCGAACCAATTTCCCGTGCCAAAGACTTAGTAAAGCCAAAAATTCCCGCCTTTGCTGCGGCATAATTAGCCTGGCCTGGATTTCCGGTCAGGCCTACCACAGAAGCAATGGAAATAATACGTCCTTTTTTAGCCTTCATCATGGCTCGCATGCAGGCTTTAGACAATTTAAAAACAGAGGTTAAATTAGTCTGAATAATGTCATCCCAATCTTCATCTTTCATTCTCATCAATAAATTATCACGAGTAATACCGGCATTATTGACCAAAATAGAAGGCATGGCATAGTGTTCTTTCATCGCCGATAATAGTTCATCAATACTGCTTTGCTCGGTTACATTAAGTACCATTCCCTGACCGGAAACACTATTATCATCAAGATACTGAGTAATATTATCAGCCCCCTGTTGAGAAGTTGCAGTACCAATAACCCTTGCACCCTGTTTACCTAAATTCAATGCGATAGCCTGACCAATTCCCCGGCTGGCACCGGTAATGAGCGCAACTTCATTTGTCATTGACATGTACAAAACTCCTTAAAACTGTAGCAAATATTTGTTTAATAAACAGACTTTGCAAGCAATATTCAAAATAAACCAAGTGGATAGAAATTAATACTTTATCAGTGCTGAACCCCAGGTGAAGCCACCACCAAAGGCTTCCAGAAGAATCGTTTCGCCCCGCTTAATACGACCATCACGAACTGCAGTATCCAATGCCAGAGGTACCGATGCCGCTGAAGTATTACCATGATTCTGAACGGTGCTAACGACATGCTCGGTGGACATTTTTAATTTTCTGGCCGTGGCGTTAATAATACGAACATTTGCCTGATGTGGCACCAGCCAGTCAATGTCTGACTTTTGCATATTATTAGCGCTTAGTGTTTCATCAACAATACGTCCCAGTGTATTGACTGCCATTTTAAAAACTTCATTACCCTTCATTTCAATATGAATTGCATCCAGGCCATCAGGGGCCATATCAGCAACACCACCATTGGTAGTCAATAATTCAGCAAAACTACCATCGGCGTGAATGTGCGTTGATAAAATACCCGGCTGTTCAGCGGCTTCAATAATCACTGCCCCTGCACCATCAGCAAATAAAACGCAGGTTGAGCGATCTGTCCAGTCAACAATGCGGGATAAAGTCTCTGCACCAATGATCAGGGCACGCTTAGCGGCACCTGTTTTAATGTATTTATCGGCAATGTCCAGCGCATAAATAAAACCCGTACATACGGCTTGTACATCAAATGCGGGAGAACCATGAATATCAAGACGCTGTTGTAACAAACAGGCGGTACTGGGAAACACCCGATCAGGTGTTGTCGTCGCGACGATGATCAAATCAATAGACTGGGCCTCAATGCCCGCTGCATCCAGTGCCCTGCGGGCAGCAAATTCAGCCAAATCACAAGTGGTCTGATCTTTAGCGGCAATATGACGTTGTTTAATACCCGTACGTTCAGTGATCCACTGATCTGTGGTATCTACAATTTCTTCGAGTTCATGATTGGTTAATATTTTTTCTGGCAGGTAACTACCTGTGGCCATAATACGAGAATACATCTAAGTCTATTTATCCTGCTAAAAATTAGAATTGTAGCACATAACACCTGATTATTATTAGAGATAGTTGGCGTTATGCATAAATACAGCTTTTTCGCTTAACTATCAACCAGGGTTTCTTCCAGAACACTGCTAATTTTCTGCGGCACATCATTATCAACCTCAAGCATAGCCACTTTAATCGCATTTCCAAAAGAGAATATATCAGCACTTCCATGGCTCTTAACAACAATTCCTTTAAGACCCACCAGACTTGCGCCATTATATTTTCTCGGGTCAACCTTACTTTTAAAGGCATTTAATACCGGCATTGCAACCAATCCCGCCAATTTTGTCAACCAGTTACGATTAAACTCACGTTTAATATAATAAACAATCATCTTGGCAACACCTTCTGAGGTTTTCAGGGAGATATTGCCGACAAAACCATCGGCGACAACCACATCGACTACTCCCTTATA
>Ga0256844_10000020_pt1 | contig 74616 bp, 72 predicted proteins | sample MusselsmetaG_FD_189100 | JGI IMG/M metagenome (GOLD analysis project Ga0256844, IMG submission 189100) | Mussel associated microbial communities from hydrothermal vent at the East Pacific Rise, Pacific Ocean - Mussels | ecosystem: Host-associated > Mollusca > Shell > Unclassified ... | reverse complement strand
ATTCTTGAAATTAGTAGACAAAAAATGTTATCAAAAAATAAAGACAAGGATCAGTAATGGTAATTGATATGACAGTTTATTTTTTAGAGTTTGCAATATTTTTTGCATTTTTATATGAGGCGGTTAAAACATGAAGGTTACATTAGCATTTTACAAAGACGGCAAAAGCAACGTATCTAAGTTCATCAGATGGGTAACTAGAAGCCCACACTACAGTCATGTAGAGATTATCCTTGGCACAGTATGGGTTACAGCTCTTATCGGTCAGGGTGTTGTTGCAAGACGTTATGTACCGGAGAAACACAAAGAGAAGTATGACTACATTGAAGTTGAAGTCAGTGAAAAGCACTGGCACGAGACAATCGAATATGTGAACCAGATCAACCATGACAACATGTATGACTATCTTGGTGCATTGTTTGGAAGTATGTTAAACATACCATTCATTCAAGACCCCAACAAGTTCTTCTGTTCAGAGGTTGTTGCCAACATACTCAAGAGACTCGATGAACCAAGAGCAAGAAATCTGTCTGGTTCTAGGAATACACCACAAATCATATACGACCTATATAAGGACAAAGCATGAAAATCAGCGACAAGGGACTAGAGTTAATCAAAGAATTTGAAGGCTTCATGTCAAGACCGTATCTTGACCAAGCACTTATTCCAACTATTGGCTATGGAACCACACACTACCACAATAGAGGCGTTGAATTGACTGATCCATCAATCAGTGAACATACAGCTACTTACTTGCTCAGAAGCCAAGTTGATGCCATCTATGGTAAAGCTGTCAATCATTATGTTCAAGTTGCCATGACACAAAATGAATTCGATGCACTCGTTTCATTTACTTATAATCTGGGTGTTGGTTCTCTGAAGAATTCAACACTTTTACGAAAATTTAATCATGGAAAGATAAAAGATGCAGACAGAGAGTTTGCCAAATGGACACATGTAAATGGTAAAGTAAATCGTGGGCTTGTTGCAAGACGACAAAAAGAAGCAGAGTTGTTCTTGGCTTAACAGCTCTGTACTACAAACAAAACGTCAAATAAATAGATATAATATGAATAAGTAATTACAAAAGTAAAAGGAAATAACATGACTATACCTAAATTTCTAGGATCAGACCACGCAGGAAATAAACCACCTTTGGCAAAACTTGGAGTAAGAGAACTTGCTTTTAACATGGCTGATGGAAAAATTTATACCAGCGATGGAGTAAAGCTTATCGAATTAGCACCAGGTAAAGGTGATGCCAATGTTCAATCCGATTGGAACCAAGCCAATACACATTCAGATGATTATATCAAGAACAAGCCGAACATTGTTACTAATCCTCCTCAAGTCAATGCAGACTGGACAGAGAAGGCTACAACAAGCAAGGCGTTCATCAAGAACAAGCCAACTATTCCTGTACCTCAACCTGCACAAGTGCAATCTGACTGGGATGAGAAGACAGCAACAAGTAAAGCATTTATCAAAAATAAGCCTTCGATACCATCTGCACCAAACCTATCTAAATACGTGAAGTCTGATGTTGCATTGGTTCCATCTTCGGCTCAAGTAATCAACATGGTTTCATTGTCTCAGCATGACTATGATGCAATTGCAAAGCCTGATGCTAAGACACTTTACATCATAGTTTAAGGAGTTCGATATGGCAAAAGCTAAAATAGGAACCGGAGATATGTTAGTTTGTAACCTTGGTTCTAAACCAGTAACACGAGCATACCTTGGAAAAATATTGGTATGTGATGCAGCAGATCAGTTTGGTCTACTAATTAGATACAACTTTGCGAAAGTGAAGACAGGAAGAAAGGTAAAACCATAATGGCAAAAACACCAATAGAAGACTTACGTTTAAAAGGAACCAGGTTCTACGAGAACTTGGCTACAGGTAACACACCAGTAGATTTATATACCGGAAGAGATATGTCTGGTCGATTGATTAAGTGTGGTGAGCTGGTTCTTAATCCTAACCAGACAGTGAAAAGTGATACTAGACTTGGTATACCAATTAAAAATAAACGTGGGAAAAAGGGTGCATCCTTGTCTACAACGTATCTTATTAAAGGTACTTTAGTGGAACACTCTCCAACAGCTGGTCCACATATTGTGGTGCACAACAATCTTACGGACTTTACACCATTAACATTAAAAATGCAAATTCCTAAGCCAGTAGCAGTAGACACACTAATTCTTGTTACTTTTGAATTTGATAGACATCATGTAAATGATAAGCCAGGTTCACCACACTTTCAGTATAAAAATGAAATTCTCTTCAATGGATATTCAGCAGGTAAAGCAAAAATATCTGGTGAGTTCTCAAGCATGTATGATTTTCCTATTATTCTTGAAGCAGGAGCAACAGAGTTAGTTTTCTATGCAAGTTTAAAAGAACCAATTGATGCAATCATTATGGCTCATGATGCAAAGCGACCACTTGGTGCATTTGAAGTTGAGTATTTTGATACATCAATCATATATTATGATCACACAAAGAAGCAGCATGTTTCAGAGGTTGTACCAGCACAAACAGATTTCTTCATCGAGAAGAAAGAAGTAAGCAATATTATTACTATCGCTGGACCATCTTCTGCAAACGGAGCATTGCTTAAGAAGTTTGATGATAATGCTGAATTCTTTGCACAATATATTCTGAATAGTGGAGGGTGGAAACCTAAAGATCCAAAGAATCCAATACCTAATGCAACACGATACTATCCATGTACAGAGGAATCATCTTCTATGTATGATATGTTGTCGAGAGCATACAAGTCAGAACTTAGACTTACAGCAAAAAAAGGTATCGCACAAAGTAAAGTAATATTCAATGTAAGTGTAGCGACTAAGATCAAGGTCAACGGAATTCAGTACTTAATCCAACCAAGCCCAGGGACCAATTGGCAAGGCCCTACGGTAAACAACGCACTTAATGATGGTGATATTGTATGTACGTTTGAAGATGCAAGACTCGTAATCGGGTTTAGAATCTTTAACAATGCAAGTCCTGATTCATTTATCGGTGGATTCCCAGACTTAACTTTGTTTCCAAACCTTAATACAATCATGCTCAGAAAAGCAAGTTTCCAAGGACCATTTCCTAAGAATACATGGACAAATAAAATTGTTGAGATTGATAAACCGACTCGTCATGGCGGTGGAATAGCATGGATGAGAGAGTTCGGTGAAGACTGGGACATGAGTGGAGCTACAAATCCTGCCCTAAAGGAGATCAAGTTGGATCAGATACACTGTTCAACAATGACGTTTCCTCCTCAAATAGAGTCTCTTGAGATTTATGGTTTAAATATTGGTCCCGGAGCTGTTCCTAAAGAGCAAACTTGGGAGTTCATTCTTAAGGGTCTGTCTAAGCTTAAACACTTCAATACATGGGATGCAAGAGGCTTAATAGGTCACATGCCAACAACAGACGATTGCCCTTTACTGGAAAGCTTCTCTATGGGATATTCAAATGGAGGGGTATTAAATCCAACAAGTGTGTTTGGTCTTCCTGGCTTCGACAAGAATCCAAAACTAAAGTCAATTCGTGTTGCATGGTGTCCTAACAATATTGGTGCTCACAAAAAATGGTGGGCAAAAAATAAACCAGGGAAACCTTTTCCAGAACCATTCGGAAGTGAACTGCCTCTGTTCAAAAATAATCCAGATTTGGAAGATGTGAATCTTGCTTTTTTTGCAAACCCGTATAGAGATCCAATTACAAAAGAATATCAATATATTCCAGACTGGTCTAAGGCACCAATTAAAAAACTGGTTCTGTCTTATCCAGCGCAATGTGAAGGCAAGTTGATACCAGCTCACTTTCCAACAACGCTTGAATCTTTTTCTACTGATGAATCAGTAGCCAATGGAGTTGCATATCATGCGCCACTAGGAATATGGTCTGATGCTATGATGAAGAGACTTGTGAATCTAAAGAAATTAAGCCTGAGAGATTCTCCATCAATTATAGTTGACATATCTGTGTTCAATGGATACAAGATGACACACATAGATCTTGATGGTTGGGGTCGCGGTACAAACCAAAGAATAGGAACAATGTGTGACTTTACAACAACACCGAACTTGTTTCAATTTAAGCTCATCGGATGTAAGGGTGTCACTGGTACATTCAAGAAGCCTCTTCCTGCATTGAAAGAGATTTCTCTAGCAGGTATTAGACCACATGCATTAGATCGCACAGCAGAACTTGCTCTTGATGGTGGATTCCCTAATCTAGCATCTAATAGCCTAAATATACTGTACGTAGGTCAGTCAACAATTGGTCATGAGGGTGGAACAAAATCTGCACTCCCAGTGTTAACTGGTTCTAAGGCTTCACTGAAAGAGTATGGATTGTATGATCTTCCAAACATAGCTGGAGCAATTCCTGATATTCATTTGTTTCCAAACATCTTATTATTTGAGATAGGAAACATGCCAAAGATAACTGGAAAGATTCCCACAATTGGTGTACTTCTTTTATCTGGTCCACATCAGCACCTACAAAATGTAGGACATAGTGTTAGAATTTATGGAAATAAAAACATCACAGATTATGCAGGAACAGCAACAGCAAGAGATGGAAACATTAATACAATTGATGCGAACTATCGTGACAACAATTTGACTGCATTAGCTGTTGAGTCAATACTGATTGCATTCTCAAAAGGAGATTCAATAGGTCGAACAAGTTTGTATCTTGATAACCCGGTGTATGAAGCATCTAAAGCTGCTCATGCTATCGATCCTAAGAAACCTATTCAAGCGTGGAGAAATAAAGCACCAGACTTGAATAAACCTGCGGTCAAAAAAGCAATAGCAGACCTAAAGACGAAGACTGTTAAAGTCTTCTTACCAATCTAAGGAGACAAGATGGGATTAGAATTCGTAAAAATACCACTAGGCAGAACGATGGACGTTGAGGAGGGAGTGCAAACTTCACTCTTCGAGCTAGATCAGTATGGCATACCAAAGGTTGTCATCACAAATCGTCAACACGTTCAGCATGGACATACTAACACGGGGTGGAAACCAGACATTGATGCCTACACAATTGAAGAGAGAGTGTATGGTTCTCTTAAGCCTCTCAATGCTCACGGTAAGCCAACTGGTGCACCAAAAGTAGACAAGAACGAAAGAAGAAAGCTTACTTACGATAAGACAACGACTCCTAAATTCAAGTATTACATCAATGATGTGTTGCAAGGATACGTTCCAACACCGACACCAGATCCAGCAGTCGTGATACTTCTAAAGGACAAAGCTGTAATCGGTTTTCCAGATGTACTTGAAGACAGATTGTATTTTGAAGCCAGAGAGATTGTCAAGCCATAAGGGTCTTGGTAAAATTAGAACCAGAAACATAGTATAATAAAACAAATATATTTCCAAAAAAAGGATGCACACAATGCAACGTAATCCCAATTATTTCTTCAAAGGAAGAGATGCAGTAGGCATCTTTGATGTACCAGTAGAGTCGATGGTAATCATAGACCAACCAGAAGCAAATTCAATTCCAGGTGATCTTCGTATCGTAGTAAAGATTGCCAACGGTAGTATGGTCGAAACAAGCAATATCGGAGAGTTCATTGATGATCCTACTCTGTGGAGAGAAGGTATCGGTCAACCTGGTCGAAATGGTACTGACGGTAAAGATGGTCAAGACGGAAGACATGGTGTTGACGGTAATGATGGAATCGATGGTACTGATGGTCAAGATGGACCAAGAGGACAGAAGGGTGAAGTCGGACTACAAGGTATTGCAGGACTCGATGGTAACGATGGTAACGATGGAGTAAACGGTGTCGATGGTATCAACGGAACCAACGGTAAAGACGGTGTTGCTGGTACAGAAGGACCAAGAGGTGCTACTGGACCAAGAGGACTAGATGGACCTGCTGGAGTCAATGGTGTGGATGGAACTGATGGAACGGGTGTAGTTATTAAAGGTACACATTCTATTACTCATATACTTTCATTACCAAGTCCTCAAGTTGGTGACATGTGGATTGCAAACAACACAGACCATACATCTTCAATTCCGGGAGTGGCTGGTGATGGATATGTTTGTGCTGAAGTTGTTCCGGCTATTTTGTGGGAAAATGTTGGTCCAATTAGAGGTCCAAGAGGTCATCAAGGTCCACACGGTTCTCACGGTATCAACGGTGCAGATGGTATTGATGGTCAAATTGGTGCTACCGGAGCTACCGGAGCTACAGGAGCTACAGGACCTCGTGGTGTCCGAGGTCCAGTAGGACCAAAGGGAGACAAAGGCGACAGAGGTGATACATATACAGACAAAGAGCTTCTTGAGATGATCAAGAGAGTTGATGGCGCTGGTTCTGGATTAGATGCAGATAAGCTTGATGGTAAAACTTCAGCATATTTTGCAAAAGCTAAACACAAACACCCAATGTCTGACGTAAATGGTTTGAGTGCTGCACTTGCAAAGAAGATTGAAGCACACAATTACGCATCGAATTCAAAAGGTGGAACAGTTAAGATGAGATTATCTGGTTCTACATTGTATTTAACAAATGATGGGAGCAACGCATAATGCAAATCTTAGTCAATTCAAAAAAGGTGGATATTCAAGACGTTAGATCTAACGGTGGAAAAGTGATTGACTTTGTATATATGAACCGAGTATTGGTTTGGCAAAGAATGCTTACGATTAATCTCGGACAGCAAAGCAAAACCTTTAATCTTAGATCTTATATCAATGCACACAATCCTAAAAACGTGAAGCAAATTGCTGTTGTCAACGATAGAGTACAACCAAGCATGGAAAGTGGAAACTTGTCTGGTCTTGAAGTTACATTTATCAACGGACCAAAAGGTGAATTAAGAGGAACCAGTATTGGTCACACCGCGTTGCATGTTACATCAAAGATGACTCTTATAAATAATGGATGGATACGTGGTACTGGTGGTAACGGAAAGAATGGTAGTGCAGGTGGGCGTGGAGCATCTGGAAGTAAAGGATCAACTGGAGCTAGAGGTGCTAATGCTGGAACTAAGAAGGTTTCGTACACTGTACCAAAAGTTGTAAGTTGGCCAGCTAACTTCTCTTTTCGTCACGGGGAAACAAAATATGGTTGGTCACTTACTACTAAGGGTTGTAATATGGGAGGAACACTACAGTCTCTCCTTCGATCACCTTGTGGACAAACAAAATGTATTCTTAGAAGAAAAAGACCTTCCTTCCATCCAGCAACATTCCCTTGTGGGGCAAGGGCTCATGGTGGAGGTGCAGGTGGTGGCGGATGGAATGGTGTCATAACCATTATGACCGCTGGTTCTGTTACTGTCGGGACAACCACAAAGTATCACAACATACCTGGTGGAAATGGAGGTGCTGGAGGTGCTGGTGGAGCTGGTGGTTCAGGAGGCAATGGTGGTGCTGGTGGTATTGGTGGAGTTGGTCAAAGCTTTACAACCACAAGAACTGATGGAACACCTGGAAAATCTGGAACATCAGGAAGAGGAGGATCAAATGGAAAAGCTGGTTCTCTTGGTAGTATTAATTCAGCTGTATTAAATGGTACTAGATATTATGGATACAGAGGAGGAAAGGGTAAAACTGGTGGGCGTGGCTCAACTGGTAAGCCCGGCTCAAGAGGAACTGCTGGAGGAAATGGTGGTAGATGGGGTAAAGCTGGAGGCAATGGCGGAGGTCATCCTGGCGATGCCATTTCTGGTAAGCGTTTTTTAACATCTGGTTCTAATACTGGAAAAACAAACGGAAGTATAAAATAAAGGAACAAATATGTTAACAAAAAAAGATAAGCACAAATTAAGTCCGGTAAACCCAAATGTAATTCCATGTGATAGAGGTCCAAGAGGCTTCTCTGGTACAGATGGTGCAACTGGTATGCGTGGAGCAACTGGTAAAAATGGACCACAAGGAAGTAAGGGCGATATCGGACCAAGGGGACCAAAAGGTTCTACTGGCGAGAGAGGTCATGAAGGACACAAGGGTAACACCGGAGATAGAGGTGCGACTGGTTTAGCAGGTACAATTATTGGTACAAGAGATATTGATAACATTCTTGCAATCAACAACCCATCAAAAGGTGATATTTGGATTGCTAAAAATGATGATCCTACTGCATCTGTTCCTGGTGTAACTGGTGATGGCTATGTCTTTGAAGATAACAAGTGGGTAAACTTTGGTCAAATCAGAGGACCTATTGGACCAGAAGGTGTCAAGGGTAACGAAGGAATTCAAGGTAACTCTGGTATCACTGGACCTGCAGGACCAACTGGACCTCAGGGAAACCAAGGTAACAAGGGAGATAAGGGTGATACTGGTAAGACTGGTGATGGTCTATATATGGGTAAAACATACGATACCTTCACTCAGCTAGAGCAGAACAATCCTAATCCTAGTCTTGGAGAAACTCACTTGGTTCTTCATGATTCAGCTGGTAATGTCTTAAATCATTTGTTCTCATTCTCAAATCCAAATCCTCCACATGATATTTCAGGAGCAAGTTGGTTTGACATTGGTTCTTTCAAGGGTGAAGATGGAAAACAAGGACCTGCTGGACCTGTTGGACAAGGTGGCCCTACCGGAGCTACTGGAGCTAAAGGTGACACTGGATTAACTGGTGCTCAAGGAGCTATTGGACCTCAAGGACCGACTGGACCACAAGGACCTGCTGGTGGTGGAGCATCGCTGAATCCTGCAGACCAAGCAAAACTTGATCACCTTGAAGTGAACAGAGATATCGACCTAGATGAACTGAACCCTGACTTTGTGTACAGAGTTAGAAAGAACATCATGGAACAAGACATCACTGGTTCTCATGTTGACAAGCCTGGTACTTACTTTATTCAGAACCAGAACGAACTTGCGATCATCGTTCCAAATGATATTCCCGGTGCCGTTCCAACTAAGTCTATTTTTGCCATCAATGAAAAAGGTGAATTTAGAGCAGGGAGAACAGTAGGCACTCAAACTATTTGGGGTGGTGCAAGTGGAACATTCAAGACAGCAGACAGCAAAACAGTTACCGTTGTTAACGGTTTAATTACAGAAATAGTATAAGGAATTAACATGGGTTTATATGGACAGAATGAAGAATGGTTAGACGGAAGAGTAAGCAGATTAGAAGACAAACTAAAGAATGCTGGTGGAGGAGCACCTGGTCAAGGACCAAAAGGCGATAAGGGAGATGCTGGTAAAGATGGAGCACCCGGAGCTACTGGACCGCAAGGACCAAAGGGAGATCCTGGACATAATGGAACTCAGGGTATCCAAGGTGTTGCTGGACCAAAAGGTGACGCTGGTACAGCAGGTGCCGCAGGTGCAACAGGACCAGCTGGAGCTGTCGGAGCTGTAGGTCCTGCCTCAACTGTTCCCGGACCACAAGGAACGGCTGGTGCGCCAGGTAAGGCCGGAGCTGCTGGTGCAACTGGACCTGCAGGAGCTAAAGGAGCTGATGGAGCAAAGGGAGCCGATGGTGTTGTGCCAATGGGCTCAAGTTTTACTAATCCAAATCCTCTTGCTAAAGCCATCAACCTTGATACATTCAAGACTGAAGGTTATTACGGAAATGCTACTAAAGCAGATGCAGGAACAATCGCACTTCATTATCCTGAAGATGGTTCTCTTGGTATCTTAAAAGTATTTTCTGATCCAGCATTGTCGAACAAGATCTATCAAGAGTTTATGGACATTAATGATGCAAGATTTTACACAAGAGCATTTGATGGTACAGCATGGGGACAGTGGGTACAGAGAGATCTATCTGCACTAAAGCCTAACGATGTAGCAACTGTTGCTGACATTGATGCAACACCTCCAACAGCAGAGCAACTTGGTAAGATTATGAACTTGTATGGTGCAAAACATTTGACTGAAAAGATGATCAGAGAATTCAGAACTACTGTTATCGGTACAGTAAAACTATGGACATCGATTACAAGAGCAGAGTGTATCGCAACCTTCAAACAGATTCCTCACTTTGACTTCACTAAAGATGATGATTTCTATGTTGAAGACACCAAGAGAAGCAACCTGGTTCTGATTAAATATAGAGCAAATGGTGCAACTGACGAAGCAAGTGCAGGTGCGTTCTGGATTGAAAAACTAACAGAAGCGGTTTAATAATACAACTTTGTATCGGGATTTATTTATAAATTCTGATATAATAAACACATACAAAAATAACAAAGGACACAACATGGCTTTATACGGACAATCAGCAGACGGAATCAGAGAAGACTTGGGACTATTGACACTTAGAATTGAAGCACTTGAAAAAGCAGCAGGTGGTTCTACTACTAAGACACCAGCAGCGGCAACTAAACCAGCAGCTAAACCAGCACCAGTAACACCAGTTACTAACCCTACTGCAGGAACAAAGGCACCATAATGATTAAAGTTGATATAACAATTAGCCTTGGAGGGAAAGATACCAAAATCAGCTATGCTGAGGGTGAGATCTTATTCGAAGAACTTGCATTGTTATATTCCGGGCAACCAACAAATCCTGCATCAATCTATGGAGATGCGTTTTCTGGAATAGATGATCAAAGAAAATCTCCACAAGCAAGAACCTTGAAGAAGGCTGATACTTGTAAACACGGAGAATGTTCGGATCAAGCTATGGATTGGAAAGACTTCAAAGATGATGGGAAAGCTAGTACTGGCACATGCCCTTCAGATGTTGATGTTCCAGTATCAAGTTCTGATTATGTCATGAAGAACGAGCATCTGGATGCAACAATTGCAGATGACGAGCCGGAAGAAAGTATCGAATCAATGCAACAAGATATAGATGCAAGAATTGCTGCTATGAAACAAGCTGTAGATAACGAAAACAACAAATAACAGGATTATAAGTCATGAAAGAAGAAAACGAAGTGGAGGATTTTGATCCTTCAAGACCAGCACCATTAACTGACTGGGAAAACGAACCTAGTTTTGATGACTTATATTCCGACTACAAGGCTGCACAAGAAGACCATTCAACATTAATTACAAAACTCGATGAGTATGAAGTTAATATGGATGGTGGTAAGCCAATCAATGTAGAGAAGGGTAAAAGTAAAGTTAGACCTAAGCTTATTCGTAAACAAGCAGAGTGGAAATACCCTGCCCTCGAAGAGCCTTTCCTTAATACAGAGGAAATGTTTAGGATTAAGCCTAGAACATTTGAAGATAGACCTGCAGCAGAACAGAATGAGCTGGTTCTGAATTGGCAGTGGACTACTAAAATCGATAAAGTAGAATTTGTTGGTGATGCAGTAAGATGTATTGTGGACAAAGGTACGGTTATCGTCAAGACTGGATGGGAAGTCAAAGAAGAACTTATTTCAGTAGATAAAGAGGTTCCAGTATTCGGAAGCCCTGAGCAATCACTGCAGATGATGCAAAAGATGGTTCAAGCTGGAAAGATGTCGCAAGAAGAAATGCAACAAAAGATGCAATCTGGAGAACCAATGCAAATTGGGACAAAGATTATTCAAGAGGACAAAAAAGTTCTCACAAAGAACAATCCTACTCATGAAGTTTGTGATCTCAAAAATGTTGTAATTGATCCAACGGCAAAGCAGACCAAAGATTTACGATTCGTTGTGCATGAGTATGATACAGATATGGCCACACTGAATGATCAGAAGTTTTCTGTAGATGAAGATGGTAACGAAACTGGTATCTACAAAAACCTCAAGAAGCTAAATGTTAGTGATCAAGAAAACGGAGAGGTTCATTATGACGACTACGACTCCACTGGTAAAACAGACAAGACTAACTTTACATTTAAAGACAAGCCTCGTAAAAAACTCAGAGCTTATGAATACTGGGGATACTGGGATATAGATGGTGATGGTTCTGTTGAGCCTATTGTTGCGACTTGGGTAGATAAGGTCTTAATCCGTATGGAGTTGAGCCCATTCCCTTTTGATGGACTTCCGTTCTCTATTGCGAAGTATATGCCAAAAGAGGGTGAAGTTTATGGAGAGCCAGATGGTGAACTACTAATCGAGAACCAAGAGTCTGTCGGTAAAATGATGAGAGCAGCACACGATATAACTTCAACACAAGCTGTTGGTCAAGAGTTTATCGATGAGCAGTTCTTTGCTGGTCCTTCTCAGAAAGACAACTATCGTTCAGGTAAAACTGTTTACTTCAGACATGGAATGAATCCTGCCACTGCAATATTCAAGACTACTGTTGATCCAGTTCCTAAAGCAATCTTTGACATGATTCAGTATCATCAAAATGATGCAGAGTCTATGTCTGGTACAAAGTCATTCTCTCAAGGTCTTGGAAGTCAATCACTTGGTTCTGTTGCTGCTGGAATTAGATCTACACTTGATGCTACGGCAAAAAGAGAATTATCAATCCTCAGAAGACTATCTGAACAACTGTTCAAAGATCTTGCGATGAAAGATATCATAATGAACCAATCATTTCTTGAAGAAGAAGAGGTTGTAAGAATCACCAATGAAGAATTCGTATCTGTCAGAAGAGAAGATTTGCGTGGTGAGTTTGATCTTATTGTAGATGTATCTACTCCAGAAAAAGACAACGAAAAAGCTGAGAAGCTTAATATGTTGATGCAGACAAATGCAGCATCCATGCATCCAAATTTATCAAAAATCATTTATGCTCGTATCGCTAAACTATGGAAAGAGCCAGATCTTGCAAAAGAAGTTTTAGAGTTTGAACCACCAGTTGATCCTGTCGAGCAAGAAATGAAGAAGATGCAACTTGAGAATGAATTACTCAAGAACCAGAAACTTAAAATGGAAATTGCAAATATTGCTAAACAAATTGAATCTGAAGACAGCAAAATTGAAGAACGTGAAAGCAGAACTGCACAGAACTTGTTGTCCGAGGTTGATGAAAATCAAGCAAACACTAGACTCAAAAATGCACAAGCTGACAAGATTGAGCAAGAGTCTGATATGGCTAAACTCAACTTTGTTCGTATGGCTGACGGAACCGTAAGACAAGAAGAGATTGATGACAAAGAAGCACAATGGATGAACGATCAAGAAATTGAAATGTTGCGCCAGAAGCACAAGCAGGAACTTGACCAGCTGAAACTATCAATGAAAGAAAGATCAGATTCACTTAAGAGTATTGAAACTGCAGGGATCGCTAGTATGAATGCAGACAAGGACTTAACCATTGCAGACATGAAGGCAAGAGAACTTGGAGATAAAGCTATGACAAGAATGCAAAACGCCAAGGGCGATGTAAACGGAAGGATATAATTATGAGTACACCTACATATAGAAGATTATCTCAAGCACAAGCTGGAGAAAGAGCACAACTGGAATCAGAAGCTAATAGTATGGCTGAAATCAAAGCGAATGAAATTCTCGAAGGCAGAGAAGCAAAGCTTAGAGAAGAGCAAGACTTTATAGATCAAATCTCTGAAGCCAAGGCTATCGGTATTGCTGAGGGATCACGAGCAGGAAAGCTTGACGCTACACGTATGTTTGCACAGAGAGGTTTTATACCGGGTGAATTTGCAGCAATGGCAGAAGCAGAAAACAATGCTATCAATGCAAGAAAAGAAGCTCAAAATGGTCTAGGAATGCAAGCTGAAAATGCAAACGCTGCTGCCGAGACACAAGCTGAAGACATCTCAACTAAATTGCTTGAAGCGTCAATGCAGGGTGCTGGTGATGAACAAATCAATGCAACACTTGATCAATTACCTCTTCCACCACAAGTGAAGGCTGAAGCTGCAAAGAGATTTCTTCAAAAACGTAAAGAAATTTCTGGTCAAGAAGCAGGAGGCAATCGTCCAATGAAGCAGATGTTGCCTGGTTCTGCTGTAGAAAGAATGAACTCTCCAGTCACAGAGCAATCTAAGAATATTATGGCTGAAACTGATCAAAGAATGCAACAGCTTCACCAGCTACTTAATCCTCCACAGCAAGGATAAGAAATACATAAATTAAATTTATGATATAATTGTGAATAGCCCAGTAGAAACTGATGGCTTAAAAAGCTGTATTCAACATTAAAGGCAATGCCGAGAGGTATCCACACATTACAAGGATGGGCAATGGAAGTACAAACTTCAAACCTAACGAAACAACTTAACCAGGTAGATGATAGACTAGAGGCACTTAAGCTTAATATCGAAAAAGCAGAAGCAGTGCGAAGACTTGAAGAGAACGAAGATTTCCAAACGATTATCCTTGACGGATATCTCGGTGACGAAGCCAAGAGATTGTTTGAAGTATTAGTAGAACCAAGCACACTGAAAAGAGATGTGATGGAAAATATCCATGACAAACTTAATTCAATCAGAAACTTGAAACAGTACTTTGGTGTATTGGGACAAAACGCTGAAATGGCTCCGGATCAAATCGCAGAAGAAGAGGCTTACAGAAAGCAAGTAACAAAATACTTTGCAGATAATCCTAGTGAACTGTACGATGATGCTGATGCATCTAAGGAGTAATCGATGGCTGACGTAGATTACGATAAACTAAGCGATGAAGAGTTTGAAGACCTACTAGATAATATAGATGATGTTGATGCAGTTGAGACTGCCAACTTTGAGGACACTGATCAGACCGAAACTGACACTGACTCTGAAGAAGAAGCAACAGACACGAACCAAGAAAATGACGATTTTTTTGATGATACTGATAGCAATCCAGAAGAGAATGATGATGATCGGGATGAGGAAAACACTCATGCGGAAGAAGAGGGTGATGACAATAATTCATCCGAGAGTAATGAAGACGATTCTGTAGAAGCTGGTTCTGAGCCAGAAGAAGAGGAATCCGCTGACATCAAAGATCCTGATGCCATGACGACTGAAGAAAAGATTGATTACAAGAAAGCTTACGAAGAGGCAATGGCTGAGAAGGAAAAGTTTGAAGATTTTTTCAATCAAACAACTGGTGAATTTGTAGCAGGTGGAAAAACCATGCGAGCACCGAGTGATCCTAAGAAGATCGTTCAGGCATTACAAAAAGCTGTTGGTTTTGATGATAAGATGAAAGCTTTCAAAAAGTACCGTCCATTTACAAGCACACTGGAAGAGAAAGGTTTCCTGGATAACCCAGAGAAGTTCAATCTCATGGTCAATGCTATGGAAGGTGACAAAGAAGCGATTAAAAAACTTATTTTAAATGCCGAAATTGATCCTGTCGAATTAGACATGGAGAACATTGATTACAAATCAAAAAGCGTACTTCCAACTGATATGGAAATGGCGTATGGCGATGTGATCGACTCTGCAACCCAACATGGTGTTAAAGAGCAGGTTGAAAAAGTAATTAGTGCAGACTGGGATGACGAAAGTGTAATCGAGTTGCTAGAAGATCCAAAGAACTCTGCGGATTTAGTAAAGCACTTGAGTACGGGTGTATATGACATGGTTCAAGAGCGTATTGCTCAGAAGCGTATGGTCGATTCTGATGGAACCTATGGTTCTATGAAGGCTATCGAACAATATCGTTCAGCAGCACACGAGCTTGAGTTGGAGTATAAACAGTTCTTGCAACAACAGCAAGCGCAGGGAGTACAACAACCAGAAGCAACTCAAGAACAACTGCCAGACAATGGATACGGAAGCGAAGAGGCTCAGTTCTCTGAAGAAGAAATTCAAGCTGAAATTGAAAGAATCAAGCAGGAAAAAGCATATAGCCAAAAAGTCAACAAGCGTAATGCTGAAGCTGATGCAGGTCGTAAAAGAGCTGCATCAGTCAGCAAAAAGAAACCGAGATCTCAAAAGAAATCTAACGATTTTGATCCGGCTAAACTATCAGACGATGAATTTTCTGCCTATTTAGACAGTATGATTTATAACTGATAACAAACAAACAAGGAAGCTATTATGGCAATGAAGTTTAATAAAGGTGGTTATCCAGTATCACCAGACAACTCTACAATCGGTAGACAGATTAATGATAAATTTTGGTCGAGAGCGGCTGTAATCGAAGCAAAGAAAATTAAGACATTTTCTCAACTAGGTGACAGACTAACTCAACCGAAGCACTACGGAGATACTATTGTTAAGTATCACGAACTTCCAATTCTTGATAAGAGAAACATCAACGATCAAGGTATCGATGCTGGTGGTCTTACAATGAATGGTAGAGATCCTAAGACTGGTGCTACTTACTGGTACGCATTTGAAGGTGACGGAATCACAAGAATTGTAACTGGTGCTACTGTTGATAAACTAAACGGTACAGGTGCAAACCAAGCGTTTACAACTCAAGCTTTAGCTCAAGCTGCTGTTGATACAAAAATCACTTATGATGCATTTTTAGCTAACGGAACTCCGGCTCCTGCTAACCCTTATGCTACTAAAGCTGCTGCTGTTACTGCTGCTGGTGCAAATGGTGTGGTTAATGCAACTCCTGGTACTGTTGGTCAGATCAAAACTGGTGATGGTAATTTGTTCGGTGGTTCTAAAGATATCGCTGTTCAAAATGGTTCTTTCCCAGTTCTTACTGAAGAGGGTGGAATGGTTAACAGAGTTGGTATGAAGAGACTTGTAATCGAAGCAAAAGTTGCTGAGTTTGGTTTCTATATGTCATTCACTAAGCGTTCATTAGAAATGGATACTGAAAAAGGTCTATTGGCTAGATACTCTAAGAACATTGGTGAAGCACAAGGTGATGTACGTGAAGCACAGATCCGTAATGCACTAATTGGTCAATCAGAGCAAAACAGAGTACTTGCAGGTGGTGCAGCTACAATCGCTGATATCGATGATACAGCAGCTTCTCAGCTTACGTTTAAAGACTTGAGAATGATGGACAAAGATCTTAAAGATGCTAGATGTCCTAAGTCAACTAAACTAATTGATGGTTCTACTAAGTATGGTACAGCTACAGTTGGTAAAGCAAGATATGTTTATGTTGGTATGGAAGCACTTCCTACTCTTGAAGATATGGAGCACAAAGGTAAAAATGTTTGGACAGCTGTTGAAGATTACGCTGCTGCAGGAACAATTGCAATGGATGAAATCGGACGTATCGGGCCATTCAGATTTATCGAAGTTGAAGAAATGCCAGCTTACGCAGGTCAAGGTAAAGCGTCTACATCTACAGATGTATACACTACTAACGGTAAAGTTGATGTATTCCCAATCCTATTCATCGGATCTGGATCATTCGCAACTGTTGGTTTCGAAGGTGATGTTGCGAGAGTAACAACTATTATGCCTAAAGCTGATGCATGGAATGATGTATACGGTAAGAAGGGTGCAGTTTCTATCTCTTGGTACTTTGGTATGATGTATCTTCACCCAGAGTGGATCAGACAAATTGCTTGTTCAATGAAAGTTGCCTAAGCAATCTTGTCAACGACATTCGTGTCGTTGACAAACACAAGGTTGACACTACAATCACGATCTTAGAACCAGACTCTCTGGTTCTATTTACCCCTAGCGGCAATTTGATAACAAACCAATTATGGTAGAAACAAACCCGACACAAAGGAAAAATTATGAACGAAGAACTACTTAAAATGACCAACAAAGAACTTATCGCTTACTGTGAGAGAAACAATATAGACGTTGATTCGAAGAACGTCAGCAAGCCAACTAAGGCTGAAATATACAAAGCTATCCAGGAAGCTGGTGATTTGATGGAAGAGTCCAGCATCGATGTTGAGGGACTTAGTGAAGTAGACGAAGAAGATCTTGATGAGTGGTTAGATATTTCTCCAGAAACTATGGAAGAAAAAATCAAAGCTGCTGCGGCAAAGAAGCCAACAAGAGCACAACTTAGACAGATTCACAGAGACACAATGATGCCACTGAGAAGAGTTCTAATTACCGAAAATGATAAGAACCAGACAACTATCCCAACTCAAGTACACTACTCGACATGGGGAAGTAGACTTGGTGGACACTATACAGATAGATTTGTATGTGGATCTCCTTGGCACGTAAGACAAGGTGCATTGAACAACCTACAGGGAATGATGGTCGCAAGATCAATTCAAGATGAAGAGGGTAACGCTATTCGTCATGAGACTGTTCCAAAGTATATTATTCAAGTATTGGCACCACTTACAGCAGACGAGAGAGAAACGATTGCAAAACGTCAGCTAATCCGTGATTCATCTATCGAATCATTGATCTAAAATATCTGATATAATACAAGGTATATAGAGTCAATCCTTCGGGATTGGTTCTCTTATATTTTGAAGGAGATTTGTATATGTCAGATAAACCAATAGACGATATCGAAGAAGAAGATACCTGCTACGATAAGTGTCATAAAGTAGAATTTAAAGACGTTGTTGGTGCCCAGACACTTGCAGATGGTGGTCATCTTGGTTCTTTTCTTAAACTAGCAAGACTCCACATTGATGACTCAAAGACTAAGGGTGAGCTTACGGAGGGTGCAGCTGGAGAGGTTTATGCTAAAGCTCTCGAAGGCTCTATGGCACAAGCTGCACAATTTGGTCTACAGTCTGCAAAGATGCAAATTGATATCAAGCTAGTTGATGCGCAGGTTGAATATCAAAAACATAAAATGAAGCTGGAAAAAGATCAGTTTGCATTAGAGAATTATGTACAAAGAGCAAAGCTTTCACTTGAAACGCTGAAGACTCATTCTGATATTCAAGTTAACGAAGCACAGATTGTACATATTGAAACTCAAGATAAGCAAATCTTCCAGCAGATCAAACAATCAGAGCAAGAGATTGAACAGATCAAAGAATCTATACTGAAGATGAAGTGTGAGTGTAAGAACCAGACGGCTACAACTAATAGTAAGCTTGATGTTGATAAAGCGCAGATTGTTCAAATGCAAGTTCAAGATGATGTATCTGTTCGTGGAACAAACTCTAAGATCAAAGTTGAAGATAACCAGATTATTCAAATGGGTGTACAAAACGATGTTAGTCGCAAGACAAGCAATAGTAAAATCAAAGTTGAAGATCATCAAATCATCCAAATGGGTGTGCAGAATGAAGTTAGTCGTAAGTCTACGGATAGCAAAATTGATGTTGATAAATCTCAAATCGTTAAGATGTCTGTTGACAATAGTGTGGCAGTCAGAACTGCAAACAGTAAAATTGCACTTGAAAAATCACAGTCTCAGAAGATCTCTATAGATGCAAAAAATGAAACTGCACTCAACAACAACAAGATTCACATGAACAATAATCAGATTGCTAAAATGAAATGTGACTGTAAGAATCAAGAGAAAATTTCTTCTGCTCAAGCAAACCTATATGCCGTACAGATGCAAGGGTTTAGAGATAACGCTAGACAGAAGCTATTTGAAACACAGATGCAAGGTTACGCAATGGTCTTTGAGGCTGCTGACTTTAGTGAAAAAGATAGTGGTGGATATATTCCAGACTTCTTTACGAAACCGCACCTAGATGGTACATTTACTGCTCTTAGAAAAGCAACATTCTGTTAAGGAGATAACATGGCACTTATAAGCAATTACCTTGAAACCAAGTTGTGTAACGACTTTTTTAGGAACAACAAAAAACCAGTGTATGCTGCGTTGTTCTATGATAACCCTGCAGACCCAGCTAATTCATTTGAACTAGCTGGTAAAGGATACAGAAGAGAACTGGCTGAGTTTGATTCGCCTATTGATGGTTTAATGAAGAGTAGTAAAGACATCGTATATCATAAAGCTACAGATAAGTGGTTGACGGTTACTCACCTTGGATTGTTTGATGCAGAACATGGTGGTCACATGTTGTTTCATGGTGAACTAAGTATGCCGATTGATATCATCAAACATAAGAACTTTTTTATTAAGCATGGTGATCTTCAAGTCGGATTTGAGTAGGAGTTAATATGAAGCATGATCAAAATTACTCTACAGTGGATATATATGAGACACTGGTTCTGAATGATGGACCAGGAAACTGCCCTGCTGGAACTGCATGGTGCTCTATTGCAAAAAAATGTAACCCAATACCTGCTGGTGGCGGAAGTGCTTGTGGACGATGGGGTGGAGGAATAGCTACTGGATGGGGAGGAGTTGTTCCTGTACAAGGAGGAGGCTATGGACCAGTATCTCCTACAACTGTTGCACCAGTTGTAGTAAGGGTAACTACAAATCCAAAGCCACCGTGTCAGCCACCGTGTGCCAAAATACCAAAACAATGTTTTCATCCAATTCCACAATGTAGGATTACATGGAGAGCAGGTTCAGATAAAGGATGTACGTATGTATGGTCTACTATATCTAATTTCAAAAATGCTGTCTTGTCGCCAACCAAAGCTGGAGACACAAAACATGTTGGACCAGATGGACCAAGCTGGAACCCACCTCTTGTTGGACCAGATGGACAAAGTTGGAATCCACCGTTAGCAAAAAATCTTCCAGAAGTTATTGCAAAAAAAATTGATTGTGATTGTGAAATAATTCCTGATTATGACCCGGTATATGCCAAGGCAAATTTATATCCAGGTGTAGGTATAGGATATCAGAGATCCAAGGTTGTCATCGTATATACTGATGAAATGTACAAGAACCAACCAGACTTAGATGACTGTCCAAAGCGTGATATAGAATATCACCTTCACGTTAACAGACTGACGGAAAGAATACGAATCAACAGGAGAACCAAATGAGAAAAACAAAAATAGGTGGCAAAGAAGATCACGGAAACAAGGTTGTTAAGCCTGATAGACTTTGTGATACAGTTGATGTTTCGCTCAGAGATCTTATTGTCAAAGACTTGCTAACAGACACCGAGATTGAAATGTATTATGAAAAAGAGAAGGCAGAGATGCTTCCACTATTTACAATCTATATCGACAAGCATGAGGAAGATCCATCTGTGGTGTTCAATCTCAGCGTGAATGGAGAACCAGCTTCAACAGTCTGCAGTTCTTATGAGATTGTAACACTTGCAGGAAACAACAACGACACGGGAAATGATCCATTGTTTCAAACTGGTTCTGTTTTGCAAGATGCACCGGACTCAATTGTGAAGTTTCCAATACCAATTGATCCAAAGCTGCACTCGTTTTCTGAACACAAAAACGGGAAGAGTTACGCAAACTATGTTATCTACGGAATTGAGAAAAAAGGCAAATCAAGAATTATGCTCTGTAAGGGTAAAATATATATGACAGATGTTATATATGACCTTACGGAGAATATTTTAGATGGACAATAAACGAACCGGATTTCCTTACTGGGACACCATAGACGATGAAGAGTTTTATGGTGAATACTACAATCGATTCCTCAAGCATGAGAAACATGTTTTTTACATGTTTGAAGACTTCGTAATAGAACGACCCTCCATGAAAGACTTTAAACATATCTATATGTGTGCACTCCTTGATGAAGGGTATACAGAAGATGATCTCCTTGATGAATCTTTGTGGCCTGAGATTAGACACGTTAGAGATATGACACGATGGATATTTGATCATAACAAAACTGATGAAGAGGTTTATCTCGGATACATGGATGGTGAGTATGTTGGCTATGGCACAGTCCTTATCAACAATACTCCCGTTGGTTCTGGTGATGTGCAGCCAGTCGAACTCGGCACGTTGGCTATCGGAACAGAAGTTTACATTCGTCCAAAGTTTCGCAATAGTAAAGCTATTGTATGTGTATATGACTTCTTTACGAATGTATTAGGTCAAGGAAAAACTCTACTAACCGATAATGTAAATTTACCAAAAATGCTGGATGAATTGAACTACAACAAGAACTATAAAAATCCCAGTGATTTTGTAGACTACTCGCCTAGTTTGTATCGAGAGCGTGTCCATAAAATTTTGATCAAAAAAATGCAAAGGAGCAAGAATGTCAAGTAAAGATGTGTATCTTGGATTAACCTTTAAAGATGTATTTACAAAAGACTATATGGTTCCTAAGCAATGGTTGATGAATGGTTTTGGTGCTGGTACAGACATGAAGAGATTTAACACCAACTGGTGGGCATTCAAGAAGCAATACCGGGATCGCTTCATGTATAATAACCTCAAGAAAAAGATACCAACATGGATCACTTCTACTGCTCAGATTATGGTTATCAAAGAAGCAGCACTTATTGGGTGGTTGCAGTCACGCTATCCTGGCTTTCAGAAATATCTCACTGGTTCTATTGGTCTACCTTCCATTGCAGACGTTGTACAAAAATTTCTATATCAAACGTATGGCATAATGTACAAAGGAAACGGTAAAGTTGTTGACGATACTGATCCAAACGAGGTTATTTCATATAAGGTTAGCAAGGCAGGATTTGTTTCATTGTATGGCTCAAGTATGCCACACAATCCAAACATAGTTCAAGGAAGAACCAATGTTAAGAAGTTTTCAGTCACGTTAACTGGTTCTGCTGTAGACTCAAGTGGTAATCCAATTTTAGATGGTAGTGGTGCAGTAAAGGTTTATACAAAAGAACATAAAAATATTGATAATACGGATCTCAAAGAATCGCTAATTATACATTTCATGGTTAATAGTATACATGTTGTTGAAATTCATGAACTCTCTACGGTTACGGCATACTATTCTCAACAAAATCTTGAGATTGTTCCCTCTGTTCCTATTCAAACTATTGGTCGAAAACCGGGTGCACCAAATTCTGATTTAAGAAAATGGATTGAGTGGTTTCTCGAACAAAGACTTGGCGTTCCATTGCGGAACAAAAAAGCTGGAGAGGATGGTATCTGGGACATACTTGAGAAAGAGGATAAAGACAATGACAGTCATGCTCATAATAAGCAAATTGACTACGCTTTTGTTGTCTGTGGTCTACAACCAAAAGATCCATATATACTTGATGTGTGTGGTAGAGTAGCGACAGAAGACGTTGAAAATATACCACTAAAGGTTATGGCCAGAGCAAAGCACTTTCCAACGAATGTTGATCCTAAGTATGCTACACATTGGGATATCGCTTGTGGTCCAGCTACGAAGCCTGGAAGCAAGGCATGGTGGGCTAAGAGAAATAAATTTAGACGTAAGAGATTTGCGAGACTATTCTATGAACTGCTTGAATACTATGGTAACGGAACCACCACAGTAGCCATGACTGGTGTGCCAAATACTCTTGAGATTGTACAAAGCAAGTCTATTGTGCCGGGCAGATTTACAAACTTATATGGTAGACCTGCGGCAGAGCTAAGTCACTGGTTTGAGCTTGTAGGAACAGGTCCATCTGCACATATTATTTCAAGGAAACAGTTAGATTTACATCAATATCAAGAAGTTAAAGTCACTAAAATTACACAAGAGTTGAGAATAGATGGTGAAACTTTTAGATTGAATATGGATGGAAGCTGGAGATCATCTGCCGATGAAGAGAACAGTGGTGGTCCGGGTGAACTGTATCCTCAACTATGGGTGCCTTGGGAGATGTATGATAGATGTGACTTTACATCAAACATCATCATCAAAGAGTACGGAATCAAATTCATGTTCTTCTCAAAGGTTGTCATTAAGACCAACTGGATATGGACTATTGTTGCTATCGTGGTAACTATTATTGTTTGTGTCGTTCCCGGATTACAAGCGTTTTGTCCTGGTGCAATTGGATGGCTTACTGGTACACTTTCAGTAAGTATTGTTGTAGCTGTTGTGATTTATTATGCTGCGGTTGTCTTAATTCAACTTGCGTTGAAAGAAATCCTTAGCAATATTGATAACCCTTGGTTAAAAGCACTGGTTCAAATTGTAGTGTCTGTTATTATGGTTATGAATGGAAACTTTAACGAGGTTTTGACAAACACATCTCAAATGTTAATGATGGCAGCATCCGTGACAACGATTTTATATAATGCTTATTATGAAATTGAAATGAAAAAACTATCAGAAGATCAGGCACGTATGGACAAGAATGATGCTATTCAAGAACAAATTGAAACAGCAAATCAGGGATCTGGTTTGTACAAGGTTTCATTACAAGCACACTTCTCTCAGAACCAGGCTAACAGCCCTGATGCACAAACAGCTCAGATGGAAAGCTTAACAAACTATGATCAGTTTTATGATGTTACTGGAGCGATTAATTTTAGGATCAATGTCGTTCCTGGATAGGTCGCTTAAATGTGGTATAATTAAGCAATTAAAATATAAATTTTGAAGGATACAATATGGGTTTTGATTTAAGTGCTTTCGCAACAAGCGCACTCGATGGGTTAAAGGGACTAGGCACATCTTTACTAGGTGGAACCGAGGCTACAGGGCAACAGCAATCATTTTTAAAGACTGTCGATGGCGGTATGGCTAGTGTGGCACCGGGAACTCCAGGATCTAATCTGGGGTTTGAAGGTGGTAAACTAAATGACTGGGGTGCTAAAAATTTATCAGCAGATACTATTTCGGCAGCACAAGGAAAAGTATCAGAAGGCAATCCTTTTGACTTCAATACAAGTATAAACAACATGTCTAAGCTTGGTAACATGTATTCAACATTCCAAGACCAGAAGATGAAAAAAGAATACTTCAATGAGTGGAAAAAGAATAATGCTTACATGAAAGCAGAAGCAGAAGCTCAGAAGAAGGGCAGACAAAGACTTGCGAGAGGACTTGCAGGAAAACCAGAAACAGTAGGATAATAATATGGCATCTGGAACAGTAATGACGCATCTTGCGTACCTTAACAACCTAGCTCAAAACAGTAGAGCACCTGCTGTGTATACAGGGAATAATCCCTACAATGCACAGTATGAGAAGCCAGAGAGCGAAACGGATAAGCAGTTAGCTCAACTTAAAATGAAGACTGAAATGGCACGAGCTAATTCTTTGAAGTCTGGTTCTGCTTTAGATCAACAGAGATTTGCTATGCAAAAATCTAAGAATGACCTTGATTTAAAGATTAGAAAACAGACACTTCAAACTCAAGAAGATCTAGCTAACAACATTGGTGTTGTCGGAAATCCTAATGTTACTCTTACAGAAGATACAACTGAAATGAAAGATACAAATGTGATGGCTATGAGTGAAGCTAACACAAAGGTATTAATTGACGACATCGATAAAGAGCGTAAAAAACAAGGTATTAAGCCACTGACTGATTTTGAAAAAGAGACTCTAAAGAGAGATGCTGAAATCATAAATGATTCTGACTTGTCTCCTACTGAGAAAAGACTCAAGAGAATACAGCTTTCTAAAGATCGTGGTATGGTGAAGGTTGACAAAAATGGCAACCTAGAAGACACAAGTGGCATCATATCCGGAATTGATAATGGTATCACATGGGGTGCTGAAAACATCATTCAACCTATATCAGACTTCTTTACTGACTTTGGCTTAAATGAAGAACAAGAAGCAGAACGTGATCTTAGAAATGAAGCTCAATATAAAGCAGCATACGGTAAAAGTGAAAAAGACCAATTTGATATATATAAAGATAAAATTCGTGGGCTTACTGGCAGAAAAAACAGTAATGAACAAAAACGTAAAGCTTTGGATCAATATATTCTCAAGAGAAACAAAGAACTAACAAAAAGCGTGAAGACTAAAGTTAAAATTGAACACAAGGGCGTGATAAGATCTAAGACAGATGTTAGAACAGACCTCAATAACTGGCAATCAACAGAGCTTAAAAAGATTAGAGCAATGGGTATTACCCCTGCGGCTAAGGTTACATTGTCTCAAGATGTTCTTGCTAAACGTGCTACTATTGAAGCTGACTATGCTGCAAAAGTTGAAGCAAAAGCTAAAGAGATAGCAGAAATTCGTAAGATTAAAGCAGAGAGAGAAACTAACTATCAGAAATCTATGGCAAAAATGGAAGCTGATATTGCAGTTGCAAGAGCCAAAGAAAATACAGCAAAAAATAAAGCTGAAGTTGCAAAACTTATTGCCGAAAAAGATAAACTTGAGAGAGAAGCAAAAACTGGTTGGTTCAGTTAACAAACACATATAAGGAAGTATCCTATGGCAGATGAAATAGCGGCATTCTATGGCGAGGACACCTCCAGTATAGACACTACAGATATAGATGATTTTTACAACACTGGTGGAGCCGAGTCTCGCTCACCAGAAGAAACCGAAAACAGAATAGCACGAGCTGTTGCCAAGGGTGATGCACTTGCTAGAAAGTTTTATGAGATCGAAAGAGCCAAAGAGCTTAAGTCTGGAGAGATCTATCGTAAAACTGATAACCTTCATAAAAATTCAGATGGATCATTGGAGTCTGACAGTTCTGTTGCGCTATCAGCAAAGGGTGCATACAATGCTGCCGTTGGTGCCGTTGATTGGGTACTAGAGGCATCAGAGAACCTACTCGATGTTGGTCAAGGTGACTGGCTAGACAATGCTAGTATGAAGGCTATTCGTGACGGTAAAGAGCACAGCATGTCCAACAAGGATTTTGGTGCTGCCGAAAATACTACACTTGAAGCACTGGTTCGAGAATATCAAAATGCAGAATATGATCCTATGGCTGACAAGGCTATTTATACACTAAGACGTTTCGATGGATTTAATGAAGATGGTTCTTCTAAATATATCTACAAGCATGGTATGGCAGAAGTTTCTGCAGCTGATAGATATAAGAGCCAATGGATGGAAGATGGATTTGAAATCGTTGAAGAGAAAAGATTTAAGGGTGCAGAGAAGTGGGAGAATACTCTTCATGCACTAACTGAATCTCTTAATGCTCGTGTATTTGATGAGGGTGGCGTTGAAAAAGATGGTGTCCGAATGGGTACAGATAAGGCATCTAATGCTAATTTCGGTGCTGGATACACAGAACAATACAACCGAAATCTTCTTGGTGGCGAAGATCCTACTGATGTAGAATTTGCTAGAAATGCACAAATATCAGAACAGCTCATGAATGAACGTAATGCTACTAGGATAGCTGGTTCTAATGGGTTTGATGCTTTACAGGCTGGACTTGTCAAGCTTGGTGTTGGTGGTGCTGACTGGCTACTAGATATGTTTTCTCCCGGTGGAGACAATAAATGGCTTAACGATGTTAATACCCAAGAATGGGTTGACAAGCAAGTAGGCTACGACAGAACAGAGTCGAACCAGGCACTAAATGAAGCTGCATGGAAACTTGAGAATGGAGATATTCTTGGTGGGTTTACGACTGCCATGAGTGATCCTGGAGTTGCAATAGAGTCTTTACCTATGATGATTATGGCTGCTACTCCACTACCAGGTGGGCGAGTTGCTGCTGCTGCTAAACTTGCAAGTACAATCTCTAAGATGAGAAAACTTGGAAAGACTGAATCATTCATTACTAATACTGTAAAAGGATATGTAAAGTCTGGTCAGGTTTCAGAAAACGCATACAAAACCTACAAAATATTTGAACAAGCACCTAAAACATTAGAGGCAATGTCTCACTTGGCTAGATATGCAGGGTTCTATTCCCAGAGTGCAATCCTAACCAACGATCAACTCAATGAACGGATAGCCAACAAGATTGCTGCAGGTGAACCGGGTGAAGTAAACATGATGGAAGTATTATCATCATTCGCCTTGACTACTGCACTACTTGGTGTTGAAAGATTATCTGGTCAAAACCTTTTAAAATTTGGAAAAGGTAAAGAACTCATTGATAGAAATATCAAAAGAGCATTGAATAAAACTATCGATGCACTTGATAATACAGGAAAGAGAGCATTTACTCTTGCTGTACTGAAGAAGGCAAAAGATATTGCTATTGATTCTGGTACTGAGGCTGCACAGGAATATACTCAAACTTGGGGTGAAATCATCATTGCAAATTATGGCATAGATGGTGTCTCTATGAAAGATATTTTTAACGATGAAAAACTACAACATGAGGCAATGCTGGGTCTTGCTGGGGGACTTGGTGCTGGTGGACAAATTGCTACAGTAACCTCTGCCGTATCTGGAGCTTATGCTTCTGGAAACTACATGTTAAACAGTGAAGAGAAGCGTAAGGCTGACGGAGTAAGAACCACTAAGGATCTCTTTGAAGATCCAGCCATTACTGCAAATACAATCATTAATAAAGTAGCTACAAGTTTGGCTACACCTGGTGCCGCTGGTTCTATTGCTGACTTGGAGACTGGAGATCCAGCTACTATCGTAAAGGCTGCAAATGCTATGGTTGATAGATACTCTGGTGGGAAAAATCTTGATGCTCATACTAGAAAAGTATTGCAAAAACAATATATTCAGAACATAATAGATACAGCGTTTGATATGGGTGAAAAGATGAACCAGATGGCTCGTCCTGAAGCTATGGAAAATATCCTGAAACTTGCACACAAGCTACATCAAGATCCTAATGTTGATTTCGATACTGGAGATATGCTAGATAGTAGAATGCAACAATTCTCAAAAGCATTTACTCAAGCTATGATTGATGCAGAGAATGTGGATCAAGAAATACGCGAATACAAAATGAAATTCATGAAAGAACCGACCTCTCAAGAGATTGCTGACATGAAGAACTTTAGAAGGAATACTACTGCACATGAATGGAGAAAAAAGATACTCTACGAAAAGCAACATCAAGCGGCTTTCACACAAGGTTCTTTTGCTTTCATTGAAGGAAATCCTGTCGAGGTTTCTGATGATATACTCTATACAAATCCAGAGGGATTAAACCTCAAGACTCTTGAAGGTATTTTGGCAAAATATAGTGATCAAAAAAATGATAAATATTTTGATGATGTAACCAACGAAATTGAAAACTTTGGTTTCATCGAGATCAAATATGAAAATGGTAAAAAAGTTGTTCGTATTAAGCCGTCCATGAAAGAGTATGACGAAGTACTTCTTGAGCAAATCATGAATGATGATAAGGCAAAGAACATTGGTTCTAAACTGAACCAAGCTATCGGAAGTAATGGGTCTGCCAACTTTGAAACCTTTACAAACTGGGCTAAATCAAGAGCACGAAAACTAAACACTTCTATTAGTAAAAAAGGCGATGTAAAGTCTGCAAAACATACTATACAGAACCTAATGAACATGCAGAAAGAGAATGACTGGTTTGACGCTACGACAGCTAAACTTGAGATGCTTATGGGTGCCAAAGGAGACAAGAACCTTACTCCTGAGCAGACTGCTGTTATCAATGGTCATATTGCAGCAACGAAATCAGAACTTGCATCAGCAAAGAGTTTGATGAATGCACACATTGGAAACATTGAATCTTTTGTTCAGAAAAATCTTGGTGTAAGTGGATTTGATATCAACAACAAAGAGCACCTTGATGTGTTGTCTCATGTATTCACCGACTACACACAAAGCAAAGATGGAACATCTGGTCCACACTTTGGACCAAATGCTGTTGACTTAATGAATTCATTTCCTACACTGGAAGGCACACTTGCAAGTAAAAGAGATAGACTTCTTGCACTCGATGGTACATCATCTATAGGTGACATCAGCACAGATGGTGTAATCGAAAGACAAAGTAAAAGCCAATCGAATAACAGCAAGGGTGGGAAGAAGAGTACTGGTTCTGAAACAAAGTCATCTGAACCGATTGAATTTGATCAAGAAATGTTTGATAAGTTCAAGGAACAGATTAAGACTTATGCTGACCTTCTGGACGTTCAAGATATTGGAACCGAAACTGACAAGCAGAAGAGATACAGAATTGCACTAGAAAAGAAGCTTGGTAAACTTGAGAACCAGGATCTCTTGGAGAAAATACTAGAAGACTATAATGGTAACGTGGACAACGCTATTGTTGATCAAGATATTCGATGGTTATTCGATGAAGAATACAATGTCAAAGAAGATACTGGTTCTGCATTGACTTCATATCAAAAGCTCGAAGAAAAAGTCAAGAATATAGGTGGTGTTGATATCCCTTGGTCTGGTGCAATTATGGACCCAGACAGAGAAGAGGGTTCTACGGATAGGATCAAAATAAGTGGCACGAATCGTTTATTGAATATCTCAGGTAGACCATTTGTTCTTGTTGATATTGATGGATTCTTAATGCCATTCTACGTGTCATCTGGTTCTGGTGGTAAAAAAGATGTCGAAGTAGGAAAGTGGTATCCGGTATTTGGAATCAGTGAAGACGGATGGTTTAACAAAACATCAGGTCCAGAAATTAATGATTACTATGGAAGCACAAAGCTACGAGAGGTTGCAGAGAAGCTTGATGCTGAAGTTGGCAACGTCATGGATCAGATTGGTGATATGCCAACCGTAATGTCTAGTGATAGTAAATACAGTGACAACGAGCATATTGCAAAAATCAATACAGATGTTCGTCCAATAAAAGACAACTTTGGCGCACATACTAATGATCTGTATGTAGAGATCGATAGAGTGGTTAAGCTTCTTGAAGGACAAGACACTGGAAATCCAGCTACAGAGGAGTCTCAGCCTGTAACTCCTGCAACGGCAATGGAGACATTCAATAATGTTGTTACGTTCATTGAGAGTCAACCTGAGCTTGTTGTGGATGACATTGATACAATCCTTACGGTTATTGCTGATACTTTTGCTGATCTTAAAGATAGTGATAAAGAACAGATGACTCCGGCACTCAAGCGTGTGATTGCAAATGTTGAAAAAAGTATTAGTAAAGATGTTGCTGCACTAAATGATTTGAGGGCTGAACTTATTTCCGAGAAAGATGCGAACAAAGCTAATGCAGAAGATCTAAAGTCTATCAATAAAAATGCTAGTTGGCTTGGTTCTAAGATTGATGCTATGAAGAAGATCATATCTAATATTCGTAAGAAAATACGTCTACTTGGTAAAAAAGCTTATGGTCTTATTGCTGATGTTGAACACAAGAGAAAGTTCAAGTATAGACTTCAAGCTATCGAATCGTTGATTTCAGATGGTGCATCTACAAGTGAAGTGATGCAAACTATTAATGATGCACAGTCTTTATTGAATGATATCAAAGAGTTTAAAAAGCATTTTGAACAGATACCTAAAGAAAAAGATTATGGGTTGATTGATTTCTTTGGTGTGAATCTCAAGACTACATTTGAGAACCACCCCCAAATTGCAAAATTTTATCGCAATGTTCACTCGAAACTCAAGAATATAAAACGTGGCAAAGATTTTGATTACCAGAATAAGCCTCTAGGATGGTATGCTAAGGAAATGGCAGAAGAATATGATCGCGAAAAGGAAGTCTACTTAAGCGACAAAAACAATACTGCTGATTTTAAAACATACAAAGAATTCTTAATTGGAAGACGCAAAATGAATCTTGATGGTGTTGATCAAGCTACCATTGATGCCGAGATAGAAGCAGAAGAAGCTAGGTCTAAAAATAGGAATGACTCTGGTGCCGTTGTAGCAAACAAGATCAACGAGAAAGATGGTGTCATACAGTCAGTAATGGCTGATCTTGGTGGGAAGATTGACTTGTCTGGATTAGATATACCATCAGACATGGTTGCAAAAGATGAAATGCACATGACATTATTTGGATTTGCTGATATGAGAAAAATCAATGAATCTCTTGCAAATAGTGGTCTGACGGACAGTGAACGTAAAATGAAAATGGATTCCTTCAGAGCATCTCTTGATATATTTGAAGATACTATCAGTGTAGCTGGTAAGCCAGTTAGATTATCTAAGCAGTATCCAAAGAACAAGTATCAAGAAGAGCACACAAGAGAGTCACTTATTGTTGAGCTTAATTCTGCCGAGCTAGATGCAATTAGACAAAATGCAGAAAACCTTTTTGATATTAAACTAGGCGAGCCTTTCCCTCATGCCACCATTGCAGTGAAGTTACGTGGAGAGACAATGTTGCCTATGGGTGGTGATAGTATTGGCCTTGCGAACAGACAAGCATTCAATGAAGCCTTGGCTATTACTAATGCAAGAGCGACAGAAGAGACTGGTTCTGAATCAGAAGTTGAAGCTGTTGAACTAGACAGTGAAACAAAAGAATGGTTAAGAGGGTATAATTATGATGATAATTCTCAAGCACCAATGACTGAGGCTGAAGCTAAAGCTTTGATCGAAAGCGACAAGGCTATTCAGGAATTTTTGAATGAAGTAGATAAGAATTGTGATATATAAAGGAAGATAATGAATTGTGGATTTTCAAAAACAGAGCGAATAGCAATACGCAACCTTAGTAAGAAAATATCTGGAGAAAACAAAGAATATTCTCTCATGGGTAAGGTCTTGCTTATTGACGAGCTGAGTAACAAGATTGGACGGCCTGTTTTTGGGAAACAAAAAGATAATCTTCTTGAGGCAAACAAGTATTACAAATATGAGCCAGAAATTCAGATTACAAAAGCAGAGAAGATCTATGCCGTCAAGACATACAAGGGCGATGATATCAAGGCTCTTCTTAGTGAGAATGAATATATCCAAGAGTCTATAGATAATGGCAATGTGAGTGCATCAAATGGTGAGGGCAGGATTAATGCCAACTTGATGAAGATCAGTTCAATGCACAAGGGAGCGAAGCCTAAGCTCAATATTTCTGTATTAGATGGGAAGAAGTACGGTACAATCTTGCGTGATGGTGGGTATAGAGTATTTGATATTGAAACTGGTTTTGTTTTACTTGACAAAGAGACAAACCTAGAACCAGATGAACTATTGCCGACTATACCATACGAGGTTGACCAGTATGCCTCTAGTCAGTATGCCGATACAGATAAATATCCTCTTGCACAAAGAAGTGTTCAAGAACAAATTTTTCACAATATCAGATCAAAGCATCCAATAGCTAAAGACGGTACTGTTCCAATTGAACGTCAGATGTTTAAGAGCAAACTTAAGAGTTCAATTTTTTCTACACACACTAAGCTCATTTCTAGTCTTAGTGAACTTTATGCAAAAGAAGACAAGACTGACTACAACAATGCAGTCGAAGTATTAAAGAGTTCTTTGCCTACTGGAATACGTCAAATTATTTTTGATTTTGTTGATGATGCTGAAATCAAAAGATTTGAAAATAAAGATCTTCCTGCGTTCTCAAAATTGATGGATTCTCTGACGGTTCCGGTTGAAAAAGTCAACGGTGAAAACAACTGGAAAGTAGCAGAAGATGGCGAGATAGTACAGAAAAAGAACAGTAAATATATTTCTCCAAACTATTTGTTTTTGTTAGCAGAAGAGCAGAAACACGTTAAAAATAAAACTGAAAATTATTCCGAACTAATAATGCCAGAAGCATACAATGAAATGATTAAGTTCTTTTCTGTGAAAGCTATGTCTGATATGAAGGCCATGATTGATGATTTGAAAAATGAAAATGTTGATGAAATTAGAAAGATATTTTCTTTTGATAGTCTTGAACAAGCGATACACTTTAAAGACAAGTTGCTTGAAAATAACATGATTCCTGCATCAAGTTTTATTGGTGATGCAGCCAAAGCAGTATTTGACGAACTTGGTATTGGTGTCAATGCAAAAATGAACATGAAAATAAAAGAGGGACTACTCGCTTCTATTAATACACATATACGTTCTACTTTGGCGAACAGCAAGTATGTTAATTACGTTTCATCTGACAAAGAAATTCAACGCGCAAAAAATAAAATGAGAACTGCCATACTGGCTACATTTTCTGTGTCAGAATATAATGATCTCACTAAAGATCAAAAAGTATCGTACAACAAGGAAGCATCTGAAGCATTCAAAACCATAGAGTCACAATTTGATTTTGGTGACAAGAACCTTGCATTTTTCATGTTCAACACTGATTCTTTTGAAATTACAAATAACAGAGTTGATAAAAATGGAAATCAACTTGAAAACAAGTATCCAGAGTATGAGTATCAGGATGCGTTCAGAGCTATCAATAAGCTTCAGCATTTAAGTGAAAATGGACGAAGACCCCTTCCGTCTATGCAACCTAGTTCGGTTCAAGATAAGATGGTTGGTTCTACTCAAAATGCTACTGAAGATTTCAAAGAGTTTGCAACAAAGCAAAATTCTGTGAAGTGGCAATTCAAATCGACCATGAAACCATTTTATGATGAATATGTAAAGCTTAGGGATGCAAAAGATATTGACAGCAATACAGCCGAAGAGCAAGAAGTTGCAGAAAATAATTTCTTCAATTTTCTTAAAGCAAATGGCTATGTAGAGCCTGACCTCAACAAGCATCATATTGATGAAATTAAGCAACTAAGATCTGTTAATGACAAGATGCGTAGAGAGCTTGACATCATGGTTATGACCTATGCTAATCGTGACTTTAGAAAAGATGGATTTTTCCTAGAGTGGGTACAGCCAGTAAATGGTAGAGCTATGATTTCAAATGACTTGCAACCACAAGAGTCTAAGTTTGCTCGTTCATTTATAGAGCAAGAATCGGATGCCAAGTCAAAGTATGAGGGACATTCGTATGAGATGACTGGTTCTGATTTTAAAGATGGCAGCAAGAACATGATGGCAATGGAACTAGCAATAGGTCAAGGGTTAGACATGGACCCAGACAAGAACTCATTACGAACTTCTTTGATTAATGTTCGTAATGTGGTTGACTTGCGTGGAGATTCAATCAAATTCGGAACCAGTGACTTAGCCAAAGCAGTAGAAGCGATTGCCACAAGTGATAAACCAATACATGAACTGTATGAACACTATGCTGAGATTTTTGATGAAGGCGAAGGTTTTCATGGATTACAAGCTATGAGAGCAATCAGAGACTTATATCAGTGGAAGCAAGGCGGAATGAAGGGTGGGTTCCGAAACGAGCTTACACTTGAAACTGATGCTATTACATCGGGTATGATGCTTACTCTATTCCAAATTATGGATGAAAGTTCTATTGAGCTTCTTGCAAAGGGTGGTTTCTTTACAGAAGCTATGGAACAGAAGTGGTCTGATTATTCTAAAGCTATGCTACAGATGAAGTATCTGTTTGATTCAGATGAGTATCTTGAGGGCAAAGATATACACTTTGATCCACCATCATTGATTGAAGCTGGTAACTTCCACCAACAAATACTCGATGCACTTGAGACTGGTAAAGATACCATGAAAAATATACATGGTAAAGAGATCAATATTAAAGAGTGGATATTTAATCATGCCCCTGCACTAAACTTGATTACTGGTGATAAGAATTCTGACAGAAGTTTGTTTGCCGACAATACTGGTAAAACAGCAGACGTTCACAAGTTTCTTAGGGAGAAAGAAGTCTTTAATGACCTCTACAAGACTGTCGGTGTTGAAATGGTTGCCGAGGTTCGTATGATTAAAAAAGACGTTAATACTGCCGTTGACGAGCTGGAAAACAGACTTAATAAGATGGGTTCTTATGGGAAGCTCGGTAAATCAGAGCAGAGAACTATGAACAGTATGCAGGTTAAAATTAATGAGTTGAAGCTGGTTCAAGTAATGCTTGATTCCATTGGTGAAATTACTCCAGCAAAACTTAGAAATGTTGCGAAGTATCCGGTTATGTATTTCATCTATGGTGCATCGATAAAGTCTATTCGTAGAAACCTTGGTAACACGGTGGGTAAGACCTCATTCATCAAAGCAATGAAGACCTACAAGAAGTTAAATACTAAAGATGAAATCACCGGGAAGCAAGAGGATGAAAAAGAACTAGCGTTGGCTTATATTCAGAGTGTTCTTGATGTCTATGTGGACAAGCACTTATATGAAGAAAAGGCAGCATTTCAAGAGAGAAATCCAGATGCAGATTTTCCTGTCGTTAAGTATTTGAAATTTGAAGTTATCAATGAGCATGGCAAAACTGTAGGCAAAAGCTATAAAGAGATTCTTGTAATGGCACAAGAGAACCAGTGGAAGATGGCTGACGTATTTATGCGTATCAAATTGGATGAAAAGTTTGATAAGGTTTTACTTGGTGCTGTTGATTATACCTTTGGTAGCAGTATTGAAAAAGCATTCGATAAGAAGTTTGGTTCTGTCAACAAGTATCGTGAAATGGTCAAGACACTTGAAATTGTAAACTTTGAATTCTTCAATGCTAAGATGGAAAGACGAAAAGCTGAACTTCTTGAAAAGGGACCTATTGGCAAAGAAGATATAGATGCTGTATTGGATGAAATCAGAGAGTCTGGATTCAACCACGAGATTGTAATTGGTGATCCTAAGTCTGGAAATGCTATTCCTATGTATAAAGCAGACAAGAAAAGTGATGTAGATACTGCATCATTCACATATACTTTTGATGAATCTAAATATACAGACAAAGATGGAGTCGTTGACCAGAAGAAGAAAAATGAGCAAGATAGACTCTATGCAATGCTAGTTAACATGTCTTATGCTTCTAACCCTAGAGGTGCGCCTACTGTATCTATTCACAAGCAGGATTCTGGTGCTATTATGGCTACTATTTCTGGGAACAGTTGGTTATCAATTTACGATGCAGTAGTTCAGGCATCAAATCCAGATAATGTAATTGCAAGTACAACGGATTACAATAATGTAATTTTTGATCAAAACTCTACAAGAGAGATACTTGGAGACACGGTAAATAAGCTTGTGTTTATGCTGGACGATATCAAGTTAAGACTTGGTTCTAAAGACTCGGTTATCGCTGCTGAAGCCAACACTGAGCTTGAAACAATCAAGAACAGAATGTACTCGGTCAGAGAGATGAAAAAAGTATTTAGTTCTCCTACTGTAATGGATACATATAGTGAAATACATGTCCTTAAGAAAGCTTTGGTGTTTGCTCCGGCTATATTCATCAATGAAGATGGATCTATTGGAGTGAAGCACACTGAAAAAAACAAAGAGAAAACTGGAAATGAAATTGGTGGATCTCGTGGTTATGTCAATCAAGTTGAAACAAGCGATAAAGCAAGTTCAAACAATAGTATTGTCAAAAGAATATACTGGACCACCCTCAGCAAGAAAAAAGAAATTGATCCTGAGTCTGGTGCAGATATCAGCAAACCAAGGGGAAAAAACATATCAAATACAATGGTTGTCAAAAAGTTTGAAAATCATGCAGAGGTAACACAGATAGTCAGAAGAAAAAATGTGAACTATCAAGATTCATCAGTATTCTTTATTCATAATGGAAAAAGAATAAATCAAAATTATTCAAACTTAAAAGTTGAATATAGAATTAATGGTAAAGAAAATGTTACTAAATTTTTGAATGGTGAAGCTGTCCTCGATGAGGCAGGAAATGAAATCAATTATGTTGATAATCTCGTTGAATCCTTATGGTACTCTCCGGTATCAGCTAGACTAAACGGTAAAACTATTGATGCTAACGGGAAATACACACATGAAGGAAAGAGCTATACATTAAGCGATACGGATATTAAATTATTCATTGATAATGCTTTGCCTGACATTGTTAAAGACCCTGGTACTCGTTCTGATGGAGACACAACAACAGAGTCATACTATGAAGTGCCTGACGTAAAAAATGGATTCTTGACCGAACTAGGATCAATTGATTTATCGATTTTTGACATCACTAGAGTATTACAAGATACAGAGGCACTAAGAACCACACGCCATAAGAATTTGCAACAAAAATTTGGTGTTGATCACATGCCATCTGCATTGCAAAATCCTATGGTTCACAAAGACGGAACAGGTGTCAGCAAAAGAGATATTGATTTATCTTCAGTAATTGATATGTTCAATGAGGTTATGGGCGTTGAGCTTAAGAACCAACGATCACATATCAACAATCTAATAGATGATCAAAAGGAAGTAAGACCAGAAGACTATGATACATTGAAACTTGCGGAATCATTAGCTAAAGACACAGCTGTTGAGCTAATCGGGGGAAGCAAAGAGACAAAAATTGCAAAACAGATGAGCGGTATGAACAAACGAAACTCTGGTTCTTATAATAATAAGTCTGTCATTGCTGTTGTTTTTGATAATGAAAATGTATTGAACCAAGAGAGAAGATTGAAGTATGAATATCAGAAGATTGATAATGCAATTGCTTCAAATGCTACACTGGTTCTTCCTTCGTTTGATTACCAATATAAGACGGCACTAGAGCATACAAGCCCATCTGGTCTTGGTCAGGCATTAAGCTATAGCACTATACGATATTTGTTAAAGCAGAAATTTCCTGATGATGAGTATGAAACAATGAAGATTGAAATTCATAAAATTATGATCTACAACTATCTTATTTCAAATTCATACGTGAATGATGAGAAAGCTGGAAATGGTGCAACAATGGTACTGAAACCAGTAAAAATCAAGTATAATGATGAGATAAAGAACGCGAGAGATCTGACAACTTATTTACAAGATGTCATCATGAAGTACCAAAACTGTTAAGGAATACAAATGATCTGTACACAATCAGCTGCTATATCAGAGGTTATGAAAAAACTAGGAATTACTGAGAGCGAGGCTACTAAACTTTTAGCTGTTCAAGAGAAGACCATGAGTGCTAAACGAAATGAATCTAAAGTTTTGTTTGACTCTCAGACTGATTTTCTCGAAGGAAATAAAATAGAGGCAGATCCAAAAAAGTATGATGGTTCTCCTGTGTTGAACCAGGTGACAGATTATTCTGAAGCATTAACAGATAACAATGTTATTTTATTTAATTCAAAATCAAAAGCCATTATCAGCTTTAATGGTAAAGAGTTACCTGCAGCAGCACTATCCAATTTTGCAAACCTTGCTGTTCCTATTGCCGATAGCACTGGCATTATGTATGGGAATGTTGAAGCTTATTTTATGGCAGAGCAGTATTCCCCCAACAGTCATCACAGACTTGCTCTTTCTAAGCTGTCTGGTCTTGAGGCAAAACAATATAGCTTTAAAGATGACAATTGGAAAGGGAAAGTAAAACTTAACAATCTTGATCGTGCAGAAATCATGGAACGAGCTATGTTTCATAAGTTTTCAACAGACTTGTTGTTGGCAGAATTTATTGATGTTTTTCGTGATTTTGCTTTTGTTGAGGAAATGGACCCAAGTGCCAAAGCTAGAAAAGTGCCAGAAGATAATGTATGGGGTGCATCCACTAAGTATAAAGCAAAATCTTTACTTGGTGTAAACAACACTGGTAAGGTGATGGAGAAAGTTCGTAAACGTATACTTTCTGGAGAACGAGTTGACACACAACATTATCCTTCACATACAAAAACTCATTATGTAGGAGCTATTGCTGTATTAGCCAAAGATGAAGTGTTTGTCACAGCATATACTGACACAGGTGGTAGCTATGAAGCTGGTGGTGCTGGTATTGTTATCAAGACCAATAATTGGGATTCTGATCAAACATGGAAGTTTGGTTTTGAACCTAGAAATAAAAATGCTAATGTGCTTGGTATGTTTAAGTTTTTTGAACATGCTGAAAACAATCCAGACAAGAAATTCTTGGTTGGTTACAACACTTTTAATACCGGGATAAAAGGAATTGATGGTGATGCTATGGCTCAAATGTTTGCTATGGCTGAACAGCAATATGCTGGTGCCAAAAAAGTAGCAGGAAGACCATCGAATGTTATATTTAGTGAATCGATGTACTCTGCTATCCATGAGAAATTGAATGCTGGTTCTATTGATCCATACGGTGACTTAGAAACATTTAATGTTGCTAGTTTTGAAGCAGGTAAAACATATCGTGATCCAAATTTTGACAACATTGTTGTCGTTCCAATTGTTGATCCTTCTGATTATTTGACTTTTGAAAAATACTACAATGGAACTAGCGGAACAAGCACCACAGAGGAGTTCGAGAGAGAAAGACTTAAGATTACGCATCAAGCTAATGGATATACAAAATTTCAAGTTGATGATAGTTGGTTCTTTTTAATTAATTTGACTCCAGATGCAAACAATAGAATGATGGGTAAACCGAGCCAAAAAGGTGTTGTGTTTGAATCTATGCACACTAGAGAAGAGCTTGATCAAGTTAAATACATTGCTCAAGAAGAGGTTGTGGGAGAAGGCAACGGCTGGACACAGCATACTAACTATGCTCAAGAAGATGGCGTTACTTTACTAATTAAAGAGTATAAAAATAAAGATCTTCCGGATATTAAAATGTATATTGGATACAACCCACTTCTCAAGGAGTTTACGGTTTATTCTGCTGATACAGATATGCACATGATGGGTAGTGGAAAAAATCGATCAGCAACAATTAGAGACTTTAATACAAGAATACTTGGTCAGCTTAAGCGTAACCATGAAGACATTAATGAGTATATTAAATTACAAATTGAAAAATTTAAAAATATTAAAGCGACAGAGAAAAATTTATCTGGCAAATCTGGAGACATTGTTGTAATTCAAGATGCTGGAGGCAAGGGCACTCCTGCTGGTGATGCTAAAGATAAGGCAATGAGAGTTGCTGCTGATAGTTTCATTGGTGAAGTTTCTGGAGATACCAAAAGTTCTACTAGAACCAGTCATGAAGAAATTCTTGCTAAAAGTAATTCAAGTCAACATCGTACATCCATAAATAAGGGAAGCACGACTGCAACAATAGCTGTTAAAGAAAAGAATCCATCTGTTGTCATGTTGGCTAGAAATGGAAAGCTTAGAAATCAACCACTTACTGCGTATACAAAAACACTTATTAGAGAATTCAACAGTGGTCAAACTACTTTTGTTGTTGGTGATATGCCAGGTGTTGATGAACAGTTTATTGACTACATGAATGAGATTGATGCTAACTACACGGTATATACTACAAATAGTACCCCAAGAGTTAAGAATATCAAGAAAAAAGTTGAATCAGAGCAAGGCTCATCTACACGTACTGGTGATCAATTGTTTGACCCATCTCTAGGAGATACGGAAACAAAGACTGAAATCGATTTCCAAAAAGATGGTTCTGGAATTTTTGATGTATTCAGTGAATATGTATCTGAGGAAATGGAAAATGGTCACAATGGCGCAAATCCATTTTATTCTCAAGAGTTCATGGAAAACATCGAGCAGGTATTAACCGGGTTCGATAATGTTCTTCAAAAAACAAACTATAGCAAGATTACTCTTCGTGACATTAAGTTGGCAGAAGATGCACTATTTCATTCTGCTAATAGCGGAAGAGATACTGCTGGTACGCTCAAGACTTTTGCTGATAGATCTGCTGAACTAACCATACGATACAACAAAGCGTTTGGTACAGCTACCAAAAGTGAAATCTTCATGCACGAAATGATTCACTTTATGATCCACAGAGCGATGCAAAACAATCCTGAGTTAAAGAAGGCGATACAGAACCTTAAAGAGCAGATTGATGGCACAGGGCTTACCTATGAGATATTCCTACAAGGGATGCAGATGCAGGGTAGACAACCTACATCTGCTGACATTGAAAGTGCTAAAGATAAGTATGAGTACGCTTTTGGTAAATATTCTGACCCAGAAGAGTTCATGGCCTATGCCTTAAGTAACCAGGATTTATTTCATACAATTAAGAATTTTGTTCCAGAGCAAGGTGTTCTTGATGCGTTCAAGATGAATGATTCTGATGGTAAAGCTATCGGTAGTTTCAAGAAATTACTAAATGCATTCATCAACATGATCAATAAAATTTGGTCATCAAATGTTCAAGTTGGAGGGAAAAAGGCAGCAATGCTTTTAACTGAAACTGTCAACAAACTGGCAGAAGAGCAATTCAATTTAGACATGAGTGATTATATGGAGAAAGATGCATTCATGAAAGGTGATCAAAGCACACTTGATAACTGGGATGATAAGCTCAAGCCTCATGTTGAAAAGTTTGATGCCAAGGTATTAGATCTTACTCAAGCAATCAAGAAAAAAGAATCTTTCAAAAAAATTGGTGAAAAGATGAAGGATGTTGCAATTCTTGGTCGTATTATTGAATCAAACTTTTTCCAAAGTATTTTGTCCACCATCACAAAGAAGACAGACGATAGCAAATGGGCAGATGTTTATGCACTGTATAGACAAGGCAAGAACAACATGGAGAAACACCGTCAAGGGGTATCTGAGGCTGTCGAGAGATTAGTCGAGGGATATGTTGAAGGTGTTGATTCTGGAACCAGGGACGCTATCACAACTGTTATTTTCAATACTGACCTTGGTTCTCTTATTGATGCAAAGAATGGTATTGGATATAGTGATCTTGATATTATCCTAGATGACAACAATGATCACCTTGATTCGCTTTACCAGAATGCTTTATATGATATTGAAAAGTTCTACAATGCTAAAGGAAGAACAGCTTTTGGTCCTTTTTCTAGCACATCTGAAGAGATGGTTGCAGATATTGAACAAGCAAAGGGTTTGGCTAAGATGATGGCTACTGGTGTAGCATATAGTCCAAATCAGCAAATCAATGCAAACAATATTTACAATAAGTTTTACACTTCTACGTTGGAATATGATGATGCCCTTGGTGTACATATCTCAAGTGTTGACTCAAATAGAACCAACACCGAAGAAGATAGTGAAATCATCAGCAAGTTAAATAGATTTATCACATTGGCAGCACTCAAGGAAACTCCAGCTTCAGACAGAAAGCTTATCTCAAACTACCTTGGTGATGAAACAAATGCAAAGAACATGAAGAGTATTCTGAACATGTATGATGAGTATGTTGTTAAAAAGGCAGATATGCTAAAAGTAGCCAATGCGTATGATCCAATTCAAAAAGGTTATTTTGATCAACTGAACAGAGCTAATATGACTTTTGAATTGATCCCTGAAGAGGACTTGGATTACCATACTGGTAAAATTGGTCGAATGAAAAATATTGGTTATTACGGAAAAATTGGTGGTATCAAATACTATAAGGTTGTTGGTCACGAATATACAACTGATTTCGATGAGGGTATGTTATCGATTGCAGGAAATCCAATTCCAGGTAAGAGTTTAAAATCATTATTGTCTGAACAGATGAGAGAAGAAGACAAAAAACTGAGCAAAAGAGATAAGAGATCTTCATCAAAAATTGATGAGATTGTAGAGGATAAGATTATCCGGTTTGTTAATAGTGGGGGAACGGACACAAGTATCATGTCGTTTGAAGGGGACTGGAATGCTATTCCTGTCTATGATATGAGAGGTCGTATCATAGACTATAAGCTTGACATTTCTCGTCAAGAAAAAGTTCAGCATCTTGGTTCTGAACTTGATGTAGTGAAGAGTGCAGCTTACACGTTTTCAAAGTTTACTCACAGAGAAGCCTCTCTAGTTCACAATGAAAAAGTGATTGATAAAATGCTGGATTATTCTAAGACGAATTATCTTGAAGATCCGGATGATTTCGTGATGATTGAAAAATATCCAGAAAACGGTAAAGATGCAGATGGTAATCACGTTAAATTTGATGAAAATATTCACGGAAGATGGAATACAATTCCTGAATATACTCGTAAGTATATTTTTGAAAAAACTGGTGCACATCGCTTAGTTATTCCAAAAGACATGGTTGAGCTTATTATTGGTGAAAAAGGTGCAACCATCGGTAACTTTAATCTTGGTCCAATTGACATGAGAAACTTCAAGAGATTGCGTAAGCTTCTTATGGTTGTTGAGGGGTTGAGTGGAGAGATACTAAAGTGGGCAAAAGAAACTATCGTTATTAGAACTGGTTCTGTTGTGTGGGCTAACCTTGTCTCAAACATGGCTGTTGCTTGGATGAGAGCAGGTATTCCTCCTCATGAGTTCCTAATTGAAGCTCGTAAGAAATGGATTGAACTAAATGAGTATAGAGATCTTGATGAAAAATATCAGAATGTAATGGCAGAATATCATGCCAGTGGTTCTGAAGATGCTACACTGAAAAGACAAATTTCTGTACTTCAGACGAGACTACACAATCATCCGTTCCACAAGCTTGTTGCCGATGGTCAGTTTTCAGTTATTATTGAAGATGTGAATGTTGGAGATGCGCCTTCTGGTAGAATTGCTACAGCTATTGAAGATTTAATGAATAACAAAAGAGTGCCTCAAGGTGTTCGAAGTGTTAAAGAGTTTATTACTATGGATCGAAATACGGCTATGTTTAAAGGAATGATGAAATTAACTCAATATGGAGATGTTATTACGCGTCAGATCATGTTTGAAAAAATGAAATCAGAAGCCAAGAGAAGAGGCTATATTATGACCGATGAAGACGAGCAGGGATTATTGAATATGCTCGATCAACTTTTCGTCAACTATGGTTATATCGATAATAGATATTTGAGATACATGGATAAACATGCTGGAGTTTGGTTTACAAAGTATTTCTTTAGACAGCTTAAGGCCATGCAGACAGTTGTTGCTGCGGCACCTGCATACTATGGATCATTTATTGCGGCAGAGGCTATAGCTGGATTAGATGTTGCTACACCTGATGACTCATACTATCAGCCAATAGATTCACTTGTAAACAGAATGCACTTTTTGCATCCTAGTAATATTTTTGAAACATTGACTACTCCACCAATATACAATTTGCTTCCAAATCCAATCACTGATACAGTGAAAGGTGGAAAAGGATTGATTCTTGACTGGAATTAAAATCTATCTATAATAGCTTGAAGTTTCACCTCTGGTGGAACAAAGCCTTCTGGTTTAGTTACTTTACCATTAGCGTCTTTTTCACCAGACTTTTGTGCGTTTGCATCTTGTACAATTTGAAGACCATCAACCATTTGTGATGGAGTGAAACCAATTTGGTTCAGTGTTCCTATAACAACATACCATAGATCAAATGCTGCGTCAGCTAAATCTACCATATCTGATGCATCTTTAAACTCTTCAAGCTCTTCACGTAGCATGTCATATTGAAGCTTAACATCAAGTTGTCCTCTAGGGTTATTCCATACGGTCTGGTTCTGATGAACAATTTCTTCGATTAACTTGAATGCTTGTTTTTTGTGTTGCACTGATTTTCCTTTAATTTCTGTAAATAAAATGATACCAAAATATTATTTGATTTATAGAAGGTTTGTGACAAGTATAAAACTTGCCACAAAAATACATGTCATCAGAAGAACCAATGATATTGTATCATATTTCATCTTCTTCAAGTGGTTCTAACCACTCTGCGTTGACGAGTTGTTTTGCTGCTCTTGTGTAGGCAACATAAACAACATTGATTTTTTCTTTGTCTGCTTCTGTGTATTCCCACAGTTCTTTTTTCTCTTCGATGAGATCACGAATTGAATTATTCACATCATCTAAGATATGAACCTTGTCTGCTTCTGCACCCTTAAGTGAATGACATGTTCCGATTGTGATTTTATGGTTTTTGTCATTCTCATGCTTGGTTGCAAACTCATAGGCTTCAAGAACTTTTTTTCTACCATGAGTGCCGATAACACCGATGGCTGATTTGATTCCCGGTTCTTCACCGTACTTCTCTGAAATGTATTTGAATGCTGAACTGTACTCTTGTTTCAAGAATGCATCGTTGTTCCATTCATCTGCATCTTCTTGAAGATACTTCCACTCAGACGAGAATACTTTTCCACCAGGCTTCAGGTGAATCAATATTAGAACCAGCTCGAACACTATCTTAGCTTTTCGTGCCATATTGAATGTGACACCGCCCTGCATTAGTTCGATAATTTTACCGACTAGAGAAGAGTTTGTTCTTGAGATATACATTACTGTTCTGATGATGTCATCAGCTGGTTCTGTTCCTACAAAGGCAAACTCAGGATCAGCATGTTTCTGCATGAAATTCTCCACCTGTTTTGCAAGTTCTGGATTACATCTAAAGGTTTGTGACATTGGTTTTGATGTACCTTTATCACGCAATTCTTCAAATCCATTTACGCATTTGTTGAATTTGAATATTGATTGAAAGGGATCTCCTACCATGACTTTTTTTACTGCTGGTAATAGTTGGAAGATCTCCAATACTACTGGTGCAGAATCTTGAGCTTCATCTAGCATAACGAGATCAAACTCATTGTGTACTAGCTTACCTTTTTCGAGCATCATGTGATACATTTTTAAGTAACCAGCATGAGTGATTTCGATTTTACCTTGAAACATCTCTTTAATGTAGAAGTGTGCAAACTTGTAAATATCTTTATGAATGATATCCATATCTCTATGTTGTTTTTTTTCTTCTACAACAAATTCTGCAAAGTTTGTATATTTGGACAAAAAGAAATCATTCATTGTGTCAATTACAAAAATTTTGAATTCATATCTCATTCTCTTGGTAATCGTTTTCCAATTAAACCAGCCGACTTTAAGATCGAGCTGTCTTACTGTGTTTTGATATGCAAGAGAGTGTGTTGTCATACACTTTACTCCCTTGTGAAACTTCTTTGATGCTTCGGTTGCGATATGCTTATTGAATGCAAGGTAGATACCATTTTTAGGTTTCAATACATCAGCAATACTGACAAGAGTTGAGGTTTTTCCTGAGCCTGATTTGGCTTCAACTTTTAATAGTTTACAGCTCTTTTTTTGAACTTCATCGATAATTGATTGTTGTTCTATGGTTGGCTTCATTAATACTCCTCTTTCTCATCTTCTTCTGCAGGTAAGAATATGTCGTGATCCATACCTTTGAAGGATACACTGTCTTTTACAAGTCCAGTATCATCTACCCATACTTGTACATAAAAGGGATCTGAATCCCAGTCGTTTTCTGTTGCAACTTTTTTCCAAAGTGCTCTTGCTGATTCTAGTTCTGCTGGTTGTACAAAAATTTCTTCCATTATTATCCTTTTATTTTTATCACTCAAAACAGTAATCAATAGTGGGATCTAAAATATGTCCATATAGTATTTCCATAATGATTACTGTTGTGAGTGATAGTTGATTTCTCCGGGAAGCGATCCCGAATTTCGTAAAAAGTATCTAAGAGCGACCTAAATACATTGATACAGCCAAGTTAAGGGGTTGCACCTCTATGATCATTCGACCATTGCTATCTGCGCGTTTGACATAAAACAACGCAGAGCCCTTCCCCGCCAAGTTGAAAGGCTCGTTGTCGTTGCAACTCGCTAGTCTATTTATGAGTCGCCATCTTCTAGTTGCCATGTTTGCGAGCCTGATAGGTAGATTGCTAAACTCCGTCACTATCATCGGACCGTTCTCGTTAGTGTTTCATGATGTGCATTGCTGCGATAGAAACAAATTCGCTAAAGATTTAAGTCATTAAGCATCCCAGAGGTTGGGTGATGGACCGATCCGCTCAACCGACTAAAGTTTTAAAGGAATCATTGTTAGAAATTTAACGTCTTTACGACAAGACGTAGTAGAAACACCACTGGTGCGTTGCTGTGGTCACTTTGCGATAAAACCCAATGCATAGGTCACTTCATTCGTTATCACCTTTGATCCCAAGAATCTACTAAGGCTCACCATACCTAACGCATTGATATGGCTTTTCGGGTCAGCCTGGTCTTGTGGGCTTATAAGTGTTCGACTTCTGGATATACTGCACTAAATACAATAGTTACCAATCGTGTACTGAACTATGCCACGAACAAGTGATATACACCATGCTTGTCTTTTACGTGCATGGGTAATAGTACTTGTATATTTGATCTTGTGAAATGTTTTAAAGCAAACTCAGCAAATGACATCTTGTGCCTAACTTGCTACAAGTCTGGTTCTGATTTCACGTAATGTTACTTCTTTGGTCAAGACACCATCTCTGAAGACTTCAGTTAATTCACTGTCCTCTTCTGCTGACTTGGATGCTCTGTCCTGCAAGATACCATCAAGTACTTGTAGTAATCCTACAGCACTCTTCTTTGTTCCTGAATCTGTCTTTGGATTTTTGGAGATTTCTCTACCAACACCATCGACCTCTCCATACGTTGCTTTCATTGCAAAGCCTAAAGAGTCTCTTGTCACATACTGGTATGAATAAGAACCAATACCTAGTACGATATTGTCAGAAGCAAATCCTTTGGATGCAAGTTTTTCCAAAATTGACCATTGACGATCAAGAGTGATCGAGTCACCATAGATAAGTCCTACGTGGCTATCTAAGGTCTTAAAACCCTTAGAGTTAATTGTGCCTCCAAAGATATCCCAAAGAACTTCTATTGCACCTTTACGAGCATTCTCGTCAGGGTGTAATGGATCACCACAGATAATATCTACTGGATCTCCAGAGTCGGGTCTAAAGACAACCTTACCATCTCTAGCCATGATCTCATCTTTCAATTCGATTGTGGTTTGAGAGATTGTGTGCCAGAAATCCCAAGTGTCAGAAACGATTGAGATAATACCTGATGGGTATCCCTCTGTAATCAATCTCTTGATAGTTTCTTTTTCGTTGAGTTCTCCACCCATTGACATAACCGAGTGCTCTGTTGCCGGGACGCTTACTCCAACTAGCTCTTCATCTGAGTTAGCACCATAGAAGTCTTCTGCACCATCGATTGCTCGAATAGTGTCTGTTCCTACAAAACTTGTCAAGTGACCGATTGAAGCCTTGTGTCCATCTTCTCTGTTTGACAATCCTCTTGCCGAAAAGTCGTGCCCTTGGAAGGGAATGAATTGAGCACTACCACCAGTTTCATTAGCCCAGTGTTCAAACACTCTTCTAAATTCAAATGCTGTTGTGGCAGTTGTTGTAGGCTTCCACATTTCTGTACTCAACACAGTTTCTAAGTAGTTAACTAGCCAGAAGAACTCTGGTTCTGTGTTTGTAATTGTAAGGTGAGGTACTTTGATATCGTATCTTCCACCTTCTGGCAAACCTTTGATTAACAATGGTAAATAGCCAAGCTTGTGCAATGCTTCGATGTGGTCAGTCTTAACAACTCCTACACCTAATGCACCATCCATGCGTCTTTGATATCGCATGATTACATCTTCTAGTGGTTGATTGAAGAAGTCATTATTAAACTCTTCAATAAGAAAGTTTTTAATGAACATCTGTAATCCAAATACAACAACTTTGTTGTCGTATAATTTTGAGTGATTAAATAGTCTAGCTGATCTTGGTGTAAAGTTTGAGTAAATCTTTGTCGTACCTTTAGGGTACTGGTTTAAGTGTCCAGTCTTGTAAAAGTCTGTTGCGTGGATTGGGTTATTCATAATATTTTTTACCTTTTAGTTTATATAGATTGTCTGATATCTGTTTGTTATTAGCAGCTCTATTGTTATCAACAACATAGTCACATCCTTCATAAAAACAGCACATATTATCAGTAGATGCAAGTTGCCATGAGGAGTCTGGATATCTTTTATGTATCCACATACCTGTACCAGGAGCGGAAGAGGCCCATTCTAAGATTGTTTTCTTATGTCTCATAGTATTTTTGTCTTAATTCGATAACGCCTCTTAAGGCGATGTATGCTGACTCTAAACCTGCTCTGTCATCCAACAATAAATTGAAGTATGGTTTTTGCGTGTTCATTTTTTCGAGCTTGATTGGGCTTTCGTTGTAGTAGTCTATAGTGATATCGATTTTTTTAAAATGATCTCTGACTTTCTGGGTGTCGCTGTTTGCTGTCCATACACATATTGTGCATCCCATTTTTTGAGCTTCTTTGATTGCTTTGATCAGCACACCAAACTCAAAGCCTTTGTCGTGACAATCATATACTGTATCGTCAAAATCTACACCGATGATGATGCCATCATGAGTGTTCCATTCTCTGAACAGTCTACTGATTGTATTTGTTGATCTTCTGTACGGGTCCATTTCTAACATTAAATCTCCAATACTGTAAGTTGTGTTGTGTCTTGTTTTGGAATCGATGTTGTAGTAATAACATTCTCTATTCCCTCATCTAATAGAACCTGTACACCTTTTGAAAAGATGCCATGTGTTACATATAGATCTACTGTTGCTACATTACTTGCCTTTAGTACTTTTGCAAGTTCAATAAAGGTTCTTCCTCCATCACAGATATCATCGACAATTAGTACTCTAGCATTCTCGATATACTTTGTATGGATCTCTGTAGCTAGAATTTCTCCAGTTGATACTTCTCTGACTTTATCAGCTTTGATGATAGGAAGATTAACACGTTGTGCAAGTTTTTGGATCTTCTTGATTGCTCCGGCATCAGGTGATACCAGGTGTGTGTATATACCATCATGGATCAAATCTACAAGTGATGTTATCTTGTGTAGCTCGACATTGAAGCAATTGTTGATTAGCGCAGTAGATACGTCACTGTGATTATCATGTGTGACTACTTGATAAAGATTCAATGAGTTGATGATATCAGCAATGACTTTGATGCCAAGTGCTTCACCTTGATTGCATACTCTATCTTGTCTGCTGTACGGAACATACGGAGTGAAAAGTATAATTTTTGTATCAGTGATACATCTTCTGATTGCATCAACTAGCATTACTAGCTCGATGATAGCTTCAGATGATGTGATGCTTCCGTTAAGATGTATATAGTCATCTTTTCGAGAACCTACCATTACTCTTATGTTAAGTTCACCACCTGGGAATTTGCTTATCGTATATTGTATTTCACTACTTTTGAATGTTGGTTTCATTTGCGTCCTTGGTATTTTAATAATGGTTAATCCGATATTGTTCTCTCTGAATTCAGGATATTTATTCGTCATTGGTCATCAACATTTCGTTGATATATCTTTCATTTTTGAGTTCAACCTCAAGCTTTTCATTGTGATTGACTACTTTAAAGTTTTCAGATTCAAGCTCTGTGTTGTAGCCCATGAGTCGTTCAATCTTTTCAAGTAGCATTTTTTGATCAACCATGTGTACAGATGATGCATCTGTAATAACTTTGGCAAGTGATTCAGCGTTAACCAGTTGTGCTTCATATTTCACTCTGGTTCGATAATATTTATCTTCATATTTTCGATAAAGACCACTTGTTTTAATGTTGTCTTCTGTGAGATATTTTACTTCGAGTTCTAACTCTTTGATGCGTTCTTTTTTAGTCATCTATTAGCTCCATTCATTTAATTCAATCCAGTCTCTTGCTTTGTTTTTGCACTGTGCTCTATTTGCAGATGAGATGTTTGTAAACATGACTGGATCATATACGTTTCGCCACCATAAAAAATGACGTATTTGAAAATAATATAAATTATTTACATTGTTATATTTGATTCTAAATCTTGTCATCTGCTTTCCTTTTTTCAAAGAACCAGCTTCCAATACAAATAGCATCTGCGATACCATCGTATGAAGTGTTCCATTCTGTGATATCGTAAGCCTTCTGAATTGACATCTGCTTGTACTCTGTGTTTGTGAGAAGCTTCTTCTCTTTAGGCGTTAAAGATAAACCATAATGTTTCTTCCATACTCCAGGCGTTACGAGTATGAGCTGTGCGTCACTTAGTTCTGCACAGGCAAGTAGTTTGCCAAAGTTCTTCATTGTAGATGCTGACGAGGCAGCTGAGTTACCCGGTCTTGGATTCTGTTGTTCGATAACTATGAAGTCCTGGTTCTGCATTAGTGCGTGAACTTGAATTGTGTCGAGTTCAGTCTTATACTTTGCTGCAGATTTCATCTTCATCTTTAGGTTTCCCTTGTTGGGTCCAGATTTAACATACTGCTTCTTGCCATCTTTAAGATCTTGTACCATACGCTTTGGTTTGGTTTCAATTTTCTTGATTGGCATAATACCTGCGTACATCAATTTTCCGTTTCCGAATACTGCATGTCCTCCAGTTAGTCCTGGATCAAACGATATAATGGTCATTGGTTCTCCTTTGTTACTCAATAGATCCTCCCTTTGCAATTAACACACACAACTGTTTTAATTTTTTTCGTGGAGGATCTATTCAATAACATTAAATATTTACTAGAGCAGAGTTGCCAATTTCTACCTTGCTTGTGGCGGCAGCTTTGCTTGTAGTTCTCTGCTCCATAAATATTTATTGTTTTTGATCTGCTTTCGGCACATCAGCATAGTCAGCCTCGAACTGACCTTCGAATTCCCATCGTTCTCTATTCGCTACCCTCAAATAGTTCGTATACCCATCTATCGCACTCGTAATAAACGCTTGCATAAGTAGGTGTTCGGAATAGTTTGCAAACTACTTCCCGGTCTTTACTTGTACACCACATTTAAAATCTGTATACTCTCCTGATTACAGAACCAAGACAAACACGCCTTGATTCTGTTGGTTACAACATGTCTGCTACAGATTGACCTGATGCTGTTGTTGTTCCAGTGGTTGCCGCTGCACCTGCAGTTGCTCCGCCACCTTTTGATTTTCTTTGCATAACTGGAGATTTTTCAATCTTAGTTTTGAAAGTTTCGAGAAGATCTTCACCTTTAGAGTTTGTACCATCAACTCTTGCGAATGCTTCTACAATGTTGTAATCAGCAAAGCTTGCGCCTTCTTCATGTACTGCTCTAACGAGTGCAATGAATGGCTTACCATCAAGACCTTTGACAACCGTACCGTCAACTTCTTTTTTGTAAGCTTTAACTTTTTCAACTTTATTTGAAAGCGCACCTTGATCTGTTGGACATGCTGCATCCATAATGTGTCTAAATGTTGCTTGACCAATTTCATTTGGTTTACCGTCTTTGTTGACAACTGTTTGATACTCTTCAATATCTTTGTCTTCTTTTTCAAGGTGAGTTGTGATTTTCATCATCAATGCTCCACCAGAAGATTTGAATGTGAATAATTCTTTAACTGTTGCTTTGTATGCTCCTGAATCGACGACCTCGAATCCTGCGCCTACTGTTTGTTCTTTTGTCGCTGCAACTGTTGCTGCATCTAGTCCCATTCCTGCTAGGAAATCTTTGTTTAAATCTGACATGTATTGTCTCCTTAATAATTTGTTTTGACCCAATGGCCATTGGTTCTGCTGGACTTATACCAAATGGAAGCCAAGACAGACCTACTCTATTCCGTAGAACTCTTTGATCGCATCGTCTACAACTTGTAGATCATTGTCGATATACTCTGCATCAAACATATCAATTGGAGATTTTGCAATATCCATAGATGTTTTTTTGTTGGTTTGAAACATGTGCTTACCATCACTAACTGTTGCGTGTAGAACCACAGTCAAGAGTGAAGGAATATCAATCTTTTCATCAAGAAGCTTACCAATAGTTTTCACTTTCTGGAAACCATCTGCACCATCTTCGATGTGGTTGATTAGATACACTCTTACATCTTCTGGTAGGTTTTCTGCAGCTTTAATGATGTTGAAATAGTTTAGTGCATTTTGTGTAAATTTTGAAAAACCAGTCTCCATAGCTGTTGCCATAAAGTAGTTTGTCATAAAGAACGTACTGTCTTCAATGATGATTACTTTTTTGCCATTTTCTTCAACCATTTTTTGCATTGCTGCAATTGCGAAACCTGCATCATCTGTGTAAATATACTGACCTGATTTTGTTTCTTTATCCCATGCTTTAAACTTTCCTGCCTTGAACGGGAATGGTTTTTTTGATGGTCTAATGATGAAGATCTCATCTAGGTTGGTGAGTGTTCTCATTGCTGTTGTTTTACCTGAACCGGATTTACCGACTATACTTGTGACTATTGCCATTAATTTTCCTTTGCTTTGTTTGCTTGAATATTTTTGTTTTTCATTGCTGTTTCCAGCATCTTGTTCCACTTTGCGATGTTTTGTCTGGTTCTTGTTCCTGGGACCCAATCAACGGATGCTCCAGAAGCACTTCTAATTTTACGCTCCATCATAGATATAATGTCATCAAAATAGAGATATCTGTTCATTCCGAAGTGACCATTTCCGATGTGACCATCTCTGTATGGACAGTAAGCCATTTGGATAAGTGATGCAAATTTCATTTCTGCATTTGGCATCATTTCTTCGTAATTGTATCGTGAGATTTTAATTTGTTCAGCCATATATTGTACCCCTTTTTGTTTAATATTTATAGTCTTCGAGCGACTAACATTGTTTCTATTTCGTGGTCTGGTAATGGAGAGTTTAGCATGGCGTTCAAGTAGAATACTTTGCCTCTGATATCATCAGAACCAATGTCTAATAAGAACATCATGTAGTTGTGCAACATGTTGTTTCTATTGCCCTCAGATGCTTGAGTAAGAATGTATTTCATCATCCCTGCTTCACGTTTACCCATTTCACCAGTTGCTTCCATTTGTGCTACGTTTTCGAGATTAGGAATGATATGATTTGAGGAGATCGTATCTGGGATACAACATCCTACATCAATCAAGTCACCTTGGTTCTCAAATATTGTTGCTGACGGGTTTGTAAAAAACATTCTTGATACGTTTCTAGTCTTGACATCATTGGCTGTAATTCCAAGCATGATCTCTAGGTTTTCATACATGAGTTTATGTTGGTCTGGAGTTACATAGAATTTAACTTTTGTAGGCATCAAGATACGAAATCTATCACAGATCACACCAAGATCATTTTTGTCAATCTGGTGTGATTTTGTTGTATAGATTAAGTATGTATATGGTGCGAGTATTGCTTGAACATCTTTGATGGACATTTTTTCATCAATATCGAATGCAATAAGGTTTTGTTCTTCAATAAAACTCTCTTGTTTTCTATGACCGTTGGCAGCTTGTCTCGTTGGTTCATAATGACAACAAGTGAAACTGTCTACTTTTTCTGATATGACAAGTTTTGGTACGTCTTCCCATTGGATTAGTACTGGTCTGTAATCAATACAGTGTGCGCCTTTGTCATCTGTTGATAGTGATAGGATAATCTCATCTAGCTTGTTTACCGGGAGATCATCTACACTGTATCTAACTACTGCTCCAGTTGCTATCTTGAGGTGTTTGTTGTGAATATAACACATCTCTTTGAGGTTACTGATTGCGTCTGCAATAGCTGTTGCTTTCACTGGTACAGCATTATCAATATCTGCCATTTCAGTAATTGTAAGACCATTTCGTTCATTCAAGATTTTAAACATAATCTTATGGGCTAACTGTGGTTTTAAAATCCTATAAGAGGACTCTCTGCTTTCATAGAAGAACTCTTTTGCTTTGAATAGATGAGTGATGTCAACTTTGTCTGCATTTTCAAGGAATGCTATGATGTAGGACAAGTCAATGATTATTGCCTTAGCTCCAGTATCATGCTCCTTGAGGTCATCCAGTCTGTCTTCGTTGCGTCTATCTACAAGCTCCTTCATAAGCTTCTTGGACTCCACTTCATACTCTTCTGTGTGAGGCATAATAATTCCATCAAAAGTATGGATTTTTGTATCAATTCTTTTTTGTAGATTTTCAGTTGCTATTTTTAAGAACCAGTCTTTCAATGGTTTGGATCTGGTTCTCTGTTCATTCATTTCAATATCTTTAACTTCAGAACCAGTGTCTACGATGATAGTACGTCTGTAGATACCTGATGATACAAGTTGCTCTAGGTTCTTGCGTCCAGATGCCGAGAATCCTTTTGGTGTAGTCATAACAAGTAGGTTACATATTACGTCTTCGAGGTCTTCGTATCTGTTTGAGAACTCTCCACCTTTAATTACCTTAGCTCCCATTTCTCCATCATATAATTGCTTGAGTCTGTCCAATAGTGCCTTGGATGATTCAATAACATCTGAGAACTCTGAGTTGAACAAATTAAGCGATCCATAGCCTGATGATAGTTGGGCTAGGGCTACCATGAATAAACCTTCTGGTGTACCCTCTACGTTAGTTTTTAGACCTGTTGGTAGGAATCTGAGTATCTCTTCTTTTTCCTCAGCATTAAACTCTGGTAGTTCACTAAAGTTTTGATTGATACGTTCTTTCATACGCTTCTTGTAGTTGCCAAGAGGCATCAACTTTTCTATGGTTTTTGCAGAATAATCTTTTCCACTTCCAGAACCAGAGATGATGAGTCCAAAGAATCTAATGTTCTCATTTGTATCTACATCTTCATGTTTTTTGATCTGTATCATATTTAATAAAATTGACCCATAATACATGAGTGCTGTCTGCCAGATTAATCTGTCTGTTTTTTTCTCACCTGCTGTTTCGAGGTCATCAAGTATTTCTTCTAGTGTCATTCTTATCCTTTAAAAAAATTTGTTTGAGGGTTCTTCTTCGGTCAAAACAGAACCAAGATCTATCTTGTATCCTTTTGGAAGCGTAACCTTGTATTTGTATGTTTGTTTTGGTCCAAAGTTTTGCCATTCTATACGCTTGATAAGTTTGAGTTCTCTCAGATTCGATAGTGTTTTCATGGCTTTTGGTTTACTGCAGTTCAGTAGATCCATGACTTCTTTTGTTCCCATTTGGATTTCAAAAACTGGTTCTTGATATCCAAAAGATTTGTGTGCCATTTTTAGAACCACTGTTAATTCGGAAACAGTAAATTGTGGTTGCTTTTGTTTGTTGTTTTCCTGCAATATTGTAAAATAATATGCTTGAAATCTACCATCATTTCCAAATCCATCAATGGATTTTTTGATCTGTTTTTTCAAAATGAATTCTTTCGTGTTGATTGAAAGGAGGGAGGATTAAATGAGAGCGTCCAAACTTATACATTTAATCTTCATAACCTTAATGAAACGCCAAGTATTTCTACTTAGCGAGTGAAGTGCATAAGCTTGGACGCTTCATTAAAGTTACTCTATTTGTATTGTACAGAACCAAGTTTAATGTGGTCTGAAAATGATATTTCTACGATAAGTAAACGAAATTGACCTATGTGGTAAACGAGGTTTACTTATCTGGTAAACGAAATTGACTTATCTGGTAAACGAGGTTTACTTTTACAATCACTCTTCGGAAAACCTCTAAAGGAAGGTTTTCTAAACTGAGAAAATACTCCATGCAATCTCCCCGGACAAGTCCGAGATTGCAGGGAAGGGGGGATGGGGTGACAGTGGCATAACGTGGACTAGAGTTTTACCAAGCATTTGTTCTTGGCTCTACTCATGGCAACGTACAGCATTCTGTTTTTGTCATCGTCTTTCCAGCATGCGTTAATGTCTGCTATGTTGATGCCTACATTTTCGTATGTTGAGCCTTGACTCTTGTGTGCGGTGATTGCAAAAGGAAGTGATGCATTGATTGCAAATCTTTTGAATTGCTTCCATTGCATGATTGGCTTCCAATAGTTTAGCCATAGCTCCCACACAAAACTTCTTGTAGCCCACTGATCTCTTGTGAGGATAAGTCTTGTTTGGTCTGTGAATGAACCAATGTCTAGGTTTACGATAATTCCAACTTCTGGTTGAGTGTCATGGATTTTCAAGATTGTAGCTGTGTCACCATTGTTTTTGATGATTGGATAGGTTGCTCTTCCGTTTACGTCTACGTGTGCCTTGATTGCATTTGCTGGTTTATTGAAGATGATTTTATCTCCAGCTTTGAGTGATGGATCACCAGTTAGCTCTGTTTGGATTGCTGTGTTGTAGGCATCTACGAATACATTTCTGTATGCGATGATGACATCTACGTTCCCTGCAATATATTCTTTGACAAGATTATCTGCCACCTCAAATGTCTCATCGAATTCATATTGAAATCCTGATGGTTTGTTGATTTGACCTTTGATCGTTTGAATATTTTTGTAGAGTGCTGTGTTTAGGTTCTCTTGTCTCATTTGTTCTGTGAGTTCAAGGACTATGGCATCACTAAGATTTGCTGACTCTTCGTTGATTGCTTTGAGTTGATCTTTGTCACCAAGGGCAACTACGATTTGTGCAGACTCTCTAATTTCTTGGAAGTTTAGATCTGTCACCATTGAAGTTTCATCAACGATGGCTAAATAACATTCATCTGTGTCACGACTTTTTACAAAATCACCTTCATCGTTCATCGATGGGTTGTCGGTGTTCTCCATTGTGTAGCCACAGTATCTTGCAACAGTTGTTGCTTCTTGACCCAGTGCTTCAGCTAATACTTTCTTAGCTTTGTGGCTTGGTGCCATTGCTACGATAGATTTACCTTTGGACTTGAAAAAGAGCATGATTGCTTTTGATAGATATGATTTTCCTGTTCCCGGTGAACCCGTGATAAAGAATAGAGTGTCGTTTGAATTACCACTATAAGAAGCTGAGATTGCGTTGTATGCCGTTTTCTGACCCTCGTTAAGGGATTCATATACCTCATCCAATATTGTTGGCTGTGGGGCATCCTCAACAATGTAATCTTCTTCTGCAAGTTCAACCTCTGGAATTTCATCTAATTCGAGTGGAATAGGTCTTGGTTCTTTTTTGATAATATTGAGTTTTCCGAACTCTCTATCTGACTGAGAACCTCCTCCCATATACTTTTCAAGATAGACTAGAAATTTATCTCCAATTTGAAGATTTTCCCACTGTTGTCTTTTTGGAATCAATGTACAAAATGATTCGTGACCAGACCCTTCTGCGTATGATTCAAAAACCATTGAGTTTGGATATAAGCTTGTAATTTCAATAGTTGTTGGTTCTAGGAAATAGTCGGGTAATTGTTTGAATGATATTTTTGCCATGTTGTGTGCTCCTTATGCGGAGATGAATTTACCATCTCCTACTTTTTCTTGTTCTGCTGTTTTTTGTTTAATTGTGTAGCTTGGGTTTCCAATTTTTGTATATTTTTGGATGATTTTATCTGCAACTTTTGCTTCTTCTGCAACCTTTGCCCAAGATACTGTTTTTTTCCCCTTGACGGGTACTACCACAACAGAAGTTACACTTTCTGGATCTTCTTTGTAGTTCTCGATGATTGCTTCTTTTAGCTCTGCAAGTTTAGCTCCAATGATGTCAGCTTCAGCCTTTAGTGTTGCGTACTGTTCGTCCGGTGTAGTGGGTGCTACTCTGTCTTCAAATTGTTTAAAAATATGTTCTAATGTTGTCATGTTATGTGTCCTTTTTCCAGATTAATTCTCTGTATTTTGTTGGTACTTGTGCAAGTACTTCCTCTGCGAGCCATCTGATTTGGAACCATGCTGCTCCCGAATGTCTTAGGTCTAAAAAGTTCTTGAGAGATCTCAGGTTGATTGACCAAACTAATTCTGTTTTAAAGTTGTCTGTAACAATACCCTTGAAGTCATCACCTGCGTTGCGTTTGCCTTTGGCTTCTAGCATTGCGTTGAGTATCTCCATCGGGTCTTCGTCATCAAATACATCGTGTGATTCAAGAATATCGTTCTGTGCTCCAGATAGATACTTAGATGCTTGATTGTATTTCATTTGTTTGACGTAAAACTCTAGCTTCACATAGATACCATGAATTTCATCACCAAGTAGTGTCTGGTTCTTGATAATTGAGAAGTTTAATTGCTTCATCATTTTTTCAAAAACAAAATACTTTGATCCATATTTTTCAATTTGTGAAATTGCAAACATGCATAAGATTGGTGTCATTGTGTATCGTGTACTTTTGACAGTATATGATGCAATTCTGTGACGAGCGAGTTCTTGTAACACGCCTCGTCCAAGGTTCGTAAGGTGAAAGTTTAAAGTCACATGTTCAAGAACACTGTGATGAAAACTAACCCACGCCAACTGGTTCAAGAGTTTTGATGATGGTATGTCATACGGTAGAGCACCCGTTAAAGGGAAACTTTTGATCAAGTCATGCTCTGCCTTGTCGAAGCTGTCGTAAGCACTTCTACCAGCAACGTCAGCGATTGCTAGTGGTGTTGCGTGTAGTAGTCTTGCCTTTGGTCTGATGTATATGTCTTCGTTTTTCATTTTCTTTTCCTTTTGTAATCTATTAGTCCCTGCTCAAGTGTTTCTTCAAATGATTTCAGTTTTGTATTTCTCAATGTATTTGATACCATTCTTAAAATTTCAGCATTATCTTCTTTTTTTGAGTATGGACAATAGTGATCCGTCATGTATGTAAAGTTACCGTCTGTTTTTTGACAAATTCCTTCCATGATTGGTTCATCATAAGATGGTCGCATCAACCATTGACCACAATTCCAGATACACCCAACACAAGGCTTATATGTATAATTTTCCTTGTGTCTTTGTTCTTTTGTCATTTAGCAAAGACCTCGATATAGTTTTTGTTGTTTGTATTGAGTGTTGACAACGGTAAGCCAAACAGCTTATCGTGCATGTCCGGTCCCATTACTGAGAAATCTGGGAAGAATGGATATGATTTACCATCTCTTCCTGCCGAATAGTAACCATCTGCAATGATTCGATGGATCTCATGAGATACCACAACTGAACCTGGTTCTCTTCTGTCTCTTTTGATTTCTCTCATTTTTTCCCATACGGTATGAAAAATTGCGTCTGTTTCAATCATGTTGTTGCCTTTGGTACGCCTAGCCAGTCCAAGAAGAAGTCATCTTGTCTCTTCTTGATAACTTCAATTCCAAGCCATTCTAAGAACCAGTCATCCATCTCTTGTTTCTCTTCACTTTTTTCAAACATTTTAAGAATTGGATCTTTCTGCTTACCCATTGGTGTTGATATGATCGTAACCCTTGGTTCTGCATTAGAGTTTACGTTTCCGAGTTGGTCTATGATTTGTTGATCAAGAAGTTCTTGCTTGGTTGGTTTTTTGCGTTTGCGTTTTTTAGTGTGATTGTTTGCTTTCATGGGTGATGACACTATCGGTATTCCGCTTAGTAAGTCACCAAATCCCATAATGCAGCCCGGATTGTCTCCGTCTTCGTATGCCTGTTCCCAGCTATCTAGTAGCTGGTCTTCAAAATATGAATCCATGCTTTATCCTTTAAAATGGTACTTCATCTTCAAACCCTTCAAATTCAATTCTCATAGGTTCTTGAGCTTCTAATGATTGCTCTACAATTTGTTTTTCAAGTTCATCTTCTTTGATTAAAAATTCGATGAAATACTTGAGTCCCCAAACTGATGATTTATCAATAAGTGAGTTTTTGATCCTGGTTCTGAGTGCTTTGATATACTTTTTGCGATAGTATTCTTTTTCATCAGCCAATGTCTCAACCCAACCTTCCGCTATCCACGATATTGAATCAGGATTCAGGAAGCCTTTAACCTCTTTGGTATTTTTTTGAATGTAGCCTCTAGTAGGTCTGCCCCATTTGTCTTGCATTTCTGTACAATGAATTTTGTCAAAAAGTACACAAGCTATAGCTATCATTTCAACTGGGTCGTCTGTGACTTCAAGTTTGTCTGAGAGCTGTCTAGGTGTCATCTCTGTGAGTCTAGTTTTGTTTCTCTTGAGTTCTTCAAGTACGAGATTATATTTGTCTCTGGTCATGATCTCTGGTTCGTCTGACTGTATTGCTGCAGTCATGTGATCCATTGCTAGATGTTCAAGTGCATTATTGAGTGAAATCTTATCTTGATCCTTGAGTCCAGTTTTCTCCGGTGGAGTGTAGGGATCTTCAGGGAAACCGTTTCGTGAACAGTTTTTTCCTAAGTCAAGAATGTCTGCATGAGTTTTACTATCGTGAGTTCTCTTGAGTCTTCCAACAATTTGTGGCCATAGGTTTCGTGAACCAATGGCTCTAGCGATTACTCCTACATCAATATCTGATACTGAGAAACCTACTGCAATTTTAGCTACAGACACCAATCCTCTGATTTGAGCTTGTGGTCCAGACTCTTCATCGAAGAGTGATTTGTCTTCTTGGTGTGCACCTTTGTAGGGAGTATTTTCTTTAAATGACTCCATGATGTTATCAAGGGTCTTTTTATGTACTTTTGAGTGATAGGCTTCAACGTCATATCCTGCTCCTTTGAGTGCATCTGTAATTCTGTCTGCCATTTCTGTTGTGGTTGTGAAGACAAGAAATTTCTTTTGCTCAGATTTGATTTTGAGTTGATTCATTGACTCTATCATGCCTTTGATATATGATTCAGAACCAATGATCAAATCAAGTGCTGACATATTGTATTCACCAGCAGTTTTCTTGATTTTAGAGTAGTCAATTTTTTCTGACCATCTTGGAATATAGTAATTAATCGGTGCGAGATATCCTTTTTTGGTTAACTCGTCATCTGTGATTGTTTCAACTATTTCAGAACCCGGTAATGCGAATCCGTCTGCTGTCCAAGGTGTTGCTGTATAACCGATTTTGATTTCAGGTTTGATACTTTCGAGGATGGTGCTGGTTCTTTTTGTATCCCATTCCTTATGTGCCTCATCTTGTTGCCAGATGTCAAATTTGTGAGTGAACTCTATTTTGTCAATTCTAGCATTGAGGGTTTGTGCCATTACAATTTGAACTTTTTTAGTAGGGTCGAACTCGCTGTTTCTTCCTGCCTTTAGTATTGAATGGTCTACGTTGAAATGGTCAAGGTGCTCTGAGATTTGATCAATGAGGGCTGTGATGTTTACAACAATCATTACACCTCTGTCTTGATACATGTCTGCAACCTTGGCGATTACTGCTGATTTTCCGAATGATGTTACTGCTCGTACAATGAGATTATCAGAACCAAATGCCAGACAAGCTTCGATTTGCTCTACGGCTTCTTCTTGATGATCTCTAAGCTTGAATGGTTTATTTGACATTATTCTAAGTCCCTTTTGTTAATAATTTCAACGGCATCTTTATTGTCAATCATGAGGTTATGAAGATTCATTGCCCATGTTTGAAATTCTGAAAATTGGAATGTGAACATTAATTTTGTTGGCTTTGCTGGATTTCCAATAATATTTGTAATATCAGCCAAAAGAGGAATGAATTTTATAGTCGATGGATCATTGTTATATTCAATGAATGCTCCATGATTCAATACTTCTTTCATTTTTACATTGTCTGACATAGTTTCATTACTGATTTTTGAAATTTTATTATTCAGCTTTACAAGATCTTCGTTGATTCTGTAAAGATTTGCTGAATATTCTTTCTCTGAAGCAATCGTTTTGAGTGCTTCATTGTAAAGTGCTTCATAATTTTTGCTCATGATTATAGTCCCATAAGAGATTGTGCTACACTTTGTTGTGCAGAATAGTCTTCTTTGAATGCTTTACAGTTGTCTGCTTGATCACAATAATGTAAACATCTCATACGTTTTTTCTTCTGCCCTCTAGGTGCGTACCAGAACAGATTTGCACATTCTGCTGGTTCTACTCCAAGGTCAATATATTCTTGAAGTTTGTTTGTTTTCTCAAGAAGCATTGCTTCGATATCTTCTAATGAATGTGTGTCGATTGCTACAAATGCAAGTTGGTTAAACTTATTTGCCTTGAAGTACGAGAAGCCTTTGTCTACCATTGGTAAAACTGCTGAATAATCATTGACTTGTCTGTTCTTGAATAGAAGCCATTTGTATACTCCCATCTGTAGTCCGTATGAACTATTTTTTCCATCTTTGATTGTAGATGAAATTGATGTAGCTGTGGTTGTTTTGTGGTCTGCGATAACTTTGTATTTGTTTAATACAAGGTCAACAGTTCCGGTAATTAGCCATCCATTTGATAGTGCATATTGTAGAGGTAATTCTGTTTCAACTTCAGGTATGTTTCTAAATGCTACTTCTGCTCCAAGGTGATAAATAGAACCAAATGTATTTGCTTCAAACTGTGTTGAGTCTTTTCCACCATGCATATACTTAAGATAAATCTGGAGATCATCGTTTCCAAGTTGTGATGCTGAGAGTTGTTTTTTATGTGATTTCTGGTTCCCTGAATATCTTGCTGCGGCTACGAGTGTGTCTTCAATAAATTGACACCCTTCTTTGGTTAAATCTGTCATTGTGTTGCGTCCTTTGGTTTGTAGTGTATATTTATTATACTGATTTTTTACTAAATGGCTATGCCATAACAGAGTTTTGATATTAATTTATATTTAAAATTATTGTATAATAGATGTAAAATAATTCCTAAGGAAAATGATATGGCTGATTTTGATATAAAAAAGTATACCCCAGAAAATGCAAATCCTCACTATGCTGGTGCTGGTAGTGCATGGAGAAAAACTCCCCGAAAGCCTAAGTTGCAAAATGGTAAATGGGATGCAAACAAAAATGTAATTAATCCTGCTGGAATTCCAAATGGTCCTGGACCTGGTGGAACATGGCCGGGTGCTGGTATGCCTTTAGATGATGCTTTTCATAGTATTAATGGTCAACGCATTGTTGAACCTATGGACACGACTCCTACTGTAAGAGGTGGTCTGGGTATTCAGCCTGAAATGTTTGAAGCTGTAACTCAAGAAGCTGAGGATTATGTTGATGGTGCATCGTATGACAAGTGGGCTAAAGATAGTGTTGTGAACAAAGTTGCTCCACTTAGGCCTGGTAAAACAAAGACTCCTAAGAAGCAAATGCAGAAACGTGCTGCTGTCAAGAGAGTATTGAATAAGCCTCAAATGGTACAAATGCAACGCACTACTTCTGGTAATCCTTTTGCTAAAAACTTTGGTGGTTGGGGTCAGCTATTCCAAGGAGACAAAACTGTAAATTCTGGAGGACCAATTACTCGTTCTGCATACAATGAGAAACTTATTGCCACTGGTAATAAGCCATTAACGTCACCAAAAGCTGAAGCAATGAGAGCTACAGCTATTGCAAATCTAAGAAATAAGCGTAAGCCATCAAATGATATATTAGATCTCTTTTAGGATTAGATTATGAATACTAAGCTTGTAACTGATTATGGTCAACTTGCTCCACTTCAAGGAGTAGAGGAAGAGGACTTTGATTTAAGAAAATTTGCTACAAGAAGAGTTGATCCTGCTGTTGAAGTTGTTGCTCAACAGAATGCTCAACTAAATCAACAAATGGCTCAAGCATTTGGTGAGAAGTCTAAGGGGTTAGGCTTTAGTTCATCTCCTGCGTCTGGAGAACAAGCAGCTCCTTATGATGCATATACTATAGATCAAGCTGCTCTTGATAATGAAACTACACTGTTGAAAATGTATCAGCAGGAGGCATTACTCAAGCAGAAAGAAGGTGAGTTCTACAGTAACCTTGCAGATGAATATGGAAACATGACCAATGATGGTGATGGTTCTTCTGGAGGAAGTATTGACTTCTCTTCAATTCCAGATGATCAAAAGTCGTTTTTAACTACTCTTGCTCAAGTTGAGTCTGGAGGTAAAAACATAACAACTCCTAATAAGAGTGGTTATGTTGGTATCTACCAGTTTAGATATCGAGAGGGTGATGAAGGATCTATGTGGGCTAAGAAGTTTGGAGTTACTGCCAAGCAGATGATCAATAGTCCAGAGCTTCAGCAAAAAGCTATGTCCTCTGCATTGAAGCGTTATGACATACAGCTTGCTAAATCTAATATACCTGTAAACAACTATACTAGATGGCTTAGACACAATCAAGGTCTTGGTGGTGCTCGTGCAATTGTATCTGGTAAGCTTACGAATATTATCCGTAGAAACATACGAAACCAAGGCATTAGTGGCAAGTCTGATTATGAACTAATTCAGAACTATCATCAAAAGTTTAAGCCTCGGTTCACTGGTTCTGGTGCTTACAGCTCAAAGAAAACTTCTGTTCAGCCGTCTGCTCCTACACCTAAACAAAGTGTCCCTGCTGTGAAGCAAGGCACTCAGTTGAAATATTTTAGTCAGAACCAAGATGGAACATATACTTTTGCTCTTCCTGATTCTGCTGGAGTAATTAGTAAAAATATCTTTACTAAAGATCAGCACAATACGTTGTTGAGTTTGTTAAGTCAAAAGCATCAAACATATCCTGAGTCTGCTCCTGGTGGAAATATGTATTGGGCATGGCTAAACAATAAGTAGTTTTACCATGTTCCAGTATCTTGACCTACCCAAGGATCATTAGATGATCTTTGAGTTGGTTGTCTGTAAATATCAATTGATGGATTATTGTTGCTTCCTCCACCACTCATTGATTCTTGAATAATAAAGTATCCAACTACTGCTCCAATTAATAATGCAGGGAATGTTAATCCTGCTGCTATCATTGCTCCGATTGCTAATGCGCCAGTTATGTGTAAAAATGCTTTCATGTTATTCCCTTACCATTCCCAGTCTTGACCAGGTGATTTTACGAATCCTTTTGGATCACTTTTTAATTTATTGATTGTTTTATTGATTGTTTCATTGTCTGTGTCAATATCAATTGATGGTATTTTAGTTGGTGAAAACCATAAGTAAATACTAATCATCATTGAAGACATTGTACCCACGACAAGCGCACTGAAGCTCCCACTAAACAGAATCATAACTCCTGCGAGTAATGCTGCGTCAAGTAAGGCATCGATAACTCTGCCTTTTGAAAATTTGAATTTAATAAATACTATGTTGAGTAAAACAGAGATCGATACTATGATTAAAAGTCCTGCGTCCATGATTTGGTCCTTGTGTGTGTTGTTTTTGTTGAAGCTTTATTCAAGCTATCCAAAACAAACTCACGGAATTATTGTATAATGGATACAAAATATTATACTTAGGATTTTAAAATGGGACTTGGATTAGTAGATTTAGACAACTTGACTCTTGATGGATTGGATATAAACAGTATACCCTCTGACGAACTATCTATTGGTAGCTATTTAAGCAAACTTAAGAAACCGAAGCGTATTATTGCTTCACGAGTGGCTAGACCATCTAAGAAGATCTTTGTTCCACCTGCTATGCCAAATATTACATCTATTCCTGACTATAATGTTCCGGCTGCTGCATTTGGTGTTGACTCTCCATCTGTTCAAGCTGTAGGAAACAATGGTACAGCGCACATTATGCGTCCAGTTGTCAAGGGAAGCAATGGAACTGGCATGAAGCATACTGGTACTGGTAGAGATGATGGGTGGGTTAATGATCCTGCAAACAATGCACACATGATTATTCCACAAGATATTGATTATAGTCCCGTTGACCCTCATCCAGCATACGTTAAGCCCAAGGAAAATTTTGTTCCATACAGTCCAGTCGATCCTCATCCAGCTTACGTGAAGCCTAAAGATAATTTTGTACCTTATAGCCCAGTTGATCCTCATCCAGCTAGAGTTACAAAAAAAGTAGCGAAACAAGTGAAGGCATTAAATACAAAAGCTCAGTCTGCTCCAGTTAAGTCCGATAAAGCAATCAAGTCTGCTCCGGTTAAAAAAACTGTCACTAAAGAACGTGCAGAAGCTATTAAGAGTCTTACTAAGAAAAGAAGTGCTAAAAAAACCACTGCTAATACTGTTCGTAAAAAAACTACAGCTAAGAAAACTGTTCGTAAACCATCTGTAGCTAAGAAAGCTCCAGCTAAAAGATTTGCTACTGTTGATCCATTAAATATTTTTGGCAACAAAAATGGAGTGAATCCGTTTAATCCGAAGAACAAAGGTAGTAATAGATTTTCTGGTGGTAAAGTTACATCAGCAAAAACAAAAAAAAGAAAACTCTCCGTAAATCAAGCTTTAGATTTATTTTAAAGTGAATCATTGGTTCTATAATTCAATAATTACAGAACCAAAAACTCTCCCCCCTTTATTATAGCTGATACACAGTGAACCGGTGTCACTCCCAAGGTTAGTTTCCCCTGGTTAAATCTCTCTGGCTACTGTAATAGCACTCCAAGATTGCAGGGCGGTCTTACCCCTGTCCTCAACTGTGTATCATATCGCAGAACCCTAAGCTATGCAAGTCTAAGGTTCGTTGAATGGTTTCCGCAGAGCCCTAAAGAAAGGATTGCTAAGGCTCGTTGGTGCCTACTCTAATAGGCTTATGGTCTATGTTGCCTGAGCGACCAACCTCTGTATCGTTTCCAATCCGGCAATCGGCTGTCATATTGCCACTAGAACGTGACAACTTAGAACCTCTGGTCTTACATGATGTTTGCAGGTAACTTAGAGTGGAGACTCTTTAACCTTGTCTTTCGACCATCAAAGCCAGAGACTAGAAGAGTAACTCTTGTAGTCTGATAGCATGTCTACCAGGGTGGATATACTCAGCTGTTTCACTGATGTCGATCTCATCACGAGTAGAGATAACAATGTCTGCGAATTCGCTGTCATCTACTATTTGTTGCTTGTTCACTGCCATAGCTAGTGCGTCTGCAATCGTTTGTCTAGGAGGTAAGCCTTCCATTGCTTCTCTCATGACTGTATCCATACCTGCAGCATTTTGATAGTTACCACTCTTCATTGGAATGTTTGCAACCTCAGCATACCCTTCTTCAATGTTGAACATAAGTCCAATCATTGTCTTGGCATCTTCTGTGATCTGAACTGCATAATCCATTTCGTCAAGTTTCATTTTAACCTTGCGTCCTGGAGATACTCTGTCTTTTTTCTTGATCACGCTCATGAACCAGAAACACTCATAAGATTTGAATGTTGAACCAGAATAAATGACAGCCGAGTTGAACATTTTGCTAAAGCCATGCTTTGTAAATGCTTCAAGGTCAATGTCAATAAACTCTGTTGAAAAGATTTCTGAACTACATGATGTAATGTCTCCAGATGATGCAGCGATAATCTCGCCTCCTCTTTCCATGACGTTTCTACCATAGTAGACTGCACCATAATCGTCAACATTCATTGATAGGTCGATATCACATGAACTTGAACCTCTCCAAGCAAGACCAATTCTCAACATAGATTTGCTGAGGTCTTTATCTGGAATGATTTGATCTAAGTCGATTCTTGAACCTGTCGGTAAGTACTGACCAGATAGAGACAATGACGTATCATCTCTTCCTGAGAATTGAATCGGGAAGTTAGCTACATCTGGATCGATATATACGTTTCCTAGCTTAGAGTTCTCTTCACGTTTGATTTGCTTGATAGCATTTTTGATACGCTTTCTTGCAATCTTGGTAAGCTCTTTGTCTAATCCCGGTAATGGAGTTGAGTAAGCAATCTTTGTCTTGTTCACGATCTTTTGAGATCTTGGCTCGAAGATTCGTTCATTGCTTTTTTTCACCATACCATACACTTGCCACAAAAGTTTTGTGTTAACTGCAAGTAGTGCATCATAAAACTCTACAGAATTCAATACATCATGTACATCTTTCTGAACAGTGCGTGGTCCTTTGACTTTTTTACCAAGAAGCTCTGTAAATACTGTTGCCTCTTTTGGAAGTTTCACATTTAGCTTCTTAGCTAATTTGTCACCAGTTTTGTATCTTAGGTATTGGAGTAGTCCTCTAAGCATCTGACCTGGGTTTCTTAGCTCTTCGAGTAATGCTCTGTCATAGTTACCCTCCATCTTGTATCTTTCGATCTCTGTTGCTCTGGTAGCAATCGTATCTGTAAACAATACGTTTCTGATCTTAGATGCTTGAGTGTATCTCTTGTACATCTGTGCATTAGAACCAAACTTGATCTGCTTGAAAATTCTCTTCCAGAACTGTAGATACTTTTTCATTCTTGAAGTTGCAAATTTGAGTTTCATTGCATCAAGGTCTTTCCAGACTTTCTTCTTGAATGATGTAGGTATCTTGAGTTGAACGTCTTTCAGAATTGTTTTGTTCAGTTGACCAGTAACCTGCTCACCATTACTTCTGAAGTTCGATACAAGGAATCTCACAATCTGATCTGGTTCTGTAAAAGAAAACACTTTAGAACCAGCATCGATGAGTCTCTTGATGAACAAGATCTCAGTCTCTTTGATGGTGAATGTTGTATCTTTGTACACAGACTCAACTACTTCAATTGGCATCAAGTTGATGATGCGAAGTTGTTGCTCTCTGAGAACTGTTTTAGAATTTGCAATGTCTTGAAGTACTACTTTGTAGTGACCCACTGGTTCTACCGTGTAATAGATGTCCGGTGACGTTGTGCCTTCCATTTTGAACTTAGGCTCTGGATCATTGTCAACATAATCCTGAAGTGTCTCAAGTGCGTTGGTTCCAGTCATGTGTTGATACTTGTCTGACCATCCGTAAGTCAAGGCATACTGTGCGAACATTGCTGCCCAGTCTGCTTCAGTAAACTTTTTAAGCTTCTTGCTGTCTGCAAAATTAGATTTGAAGATATAACCTTCAATGGCCATTGTCCCTCTTACGAGTTCGATCTCTTTGAGTGCATCAAAATAGTTGTTAAATCCTGACAACACAATAGTATTGCTTTGTCCATAAATTAGTCTCTTTAGTTCAAGTTCAGTTGTTGTCATGTGTTGCCTTTTTTTGTGTGATTTCTTTGTACTGCTATTTAAAGCAGATGAGTCCTGTCGGTATTTCATTAGCAATAGAGGAGTAACCAACAGATTGTATCTGCCTTAAATAGTAGTACGAAGTAGAGGAGGGTGCCATCGGTATATCAAATTAAAAGTTTGGTAGTAGCGACCTCCCGAAGGAGGCAGCTGCTGAGTAGTAACCGATGTCATGTTCCTCTTATATAAGGTAAATGTGTGATACACGGTATAAGTCAATTCCAAAAAGTGATGCCCAAAGGGCGGAAGTAACCATGTTCGTATATTTACCTTATATAAAAAGAATGTGCGAGGGAGTAGGATTTGAACCTACGTTACCCCACAACAAAGGTGAGGGTCTTGAACCACTAAGATGATCCCAAGCATACAACCCTTAATGAACAATGTCCATTAAGGTTTTGCTGTCTTTCCAGCTGTCAAATAATAAGCTAATCATCCTATTTTTTACGCATAGGTGCGGTTTTGGTGTCGCGTCAAAGTATTAGGCTTCTCTACGACATGTTCACTCCTAGCCGACCATACCCGGAGTGATGCAGACTTCTCATCTGCTTTTCTATCACTTTTCATAGAATGAAGGAGAATCGTTGCGTTGATTCACTTTACGTCTTTGTATTTACATACTCAGATAGAACTTACGCTGTTATGTGCATGCGTTTCAGGGATGTTCACGATGTCCCAAGTTATTTGTATTTTAAGATTGCAAGTGGGTGGTAACGGTATGTTCATACTTTTGCTCTACCAACTGAGCTATCCCTCCATAATGTGGAGGGAATGGGACTCGAACCCATGACCCAAAGTTCCTAGTTGAAGTAACCGATATCATATACTTGCAAGATGTTTTAGTCTTTCCACTTACCTACTGTTGCTTCACCAAACATTGGTGAGCATACGGGATAGTAGCTTGGCTTTTCACTGTCGTATTCAGCGACAATCATACCAGTTGCAGAACCAGAACAAAGAACTTTGTCTGATGACATAAGAGTTTTTACGTCTTTGAAGTGACCTTCTGTTCTAACAAATTCTTCTGACTTGTTGTGCATCTGCATTCCGAGAAGGATTAAGCCCACACCAGATAACGATGTGATTCCCATAAACCATAGTACTACTTTTACCCATTTTTTCATGTTTTTTCCTTAACCTCAAAGTGTGTTGGTTCTACTTTGTTGATGATATTTTCAGTGAATGTTACCAAAACTTCGGTCACTCTGTCAAATGCACCAAGTTTTTCCTGCATTTGCATCTTGGTTGCCCATGCTGCTACTGCCTCTTTAGCATACAATTTAATGTTTGCTTCAATTTGTGGCATCACTGTTTCTGTGATGTGTTTTGCAACCTTTGCTTCAAATTCATTTCTGAGGGCCCTGTCGATGTGACTGATTTGAATATCAGCTCTTATCTTGTCGTGATCAATTATAGGATTATCAACTATAGCCATATCGGTTCCTTGCTTGAGCAACCTGCCGAGTTTCTATGTCCTCCACCGCCAAATGCTTTGGCGATCTCTGATACGTCTTCTCTGCCATCTATAGATCTCAATGAATACTTGTACTCATCTTTGTCATTAATGTACCAGCATAGAGCAAATGGAGTGTCCAGCTGAAGCATTGCATGATTACCTAACTCAGATGAGTGGAAGTAAGCTACGTTGAATGTAGCAACCTTGTGAAGAGTTCCATTGACTTCAATATCTCTCCAGACAAGTGTACCATCAAATAGTTCAAGCATGTCTTTGTTGTGCTTTTTTTCAATAGCTTTACCTGCATTCACCAAAGAATCGTAATTCATTGGATTCATCAAGTAGTCCCAGTTTTCAAATGTATATTCATACGAGAATACAGCAGATGAAATTTCTTTTGTATTTTTCATATCAAAGTTCCACAGATCTCTATCAGCAATGTGATGAAGCACCTTTGGATGTCTTTGTCCATTAAAGAAATATTCAGCAGCAATTTCGCATCCTGCACTTTGCATATCAAAGATAATCTCTGATGGGCAGTACATTAGATGCTCAAGGTCAACCATGTTGGCCTCTGCTGATTTGTGGTGATCCAATACTGTAATCGATGCAGAAAATCTTGACATTTTAATCATTGTTTCTTTGTCGTAAGAAAAGTCAACCAAGATCACATGTCTCATGTTGATTGGTGGATAGTCTTCACCATATACTCCGGGATGAAACTCAACTGTATGTCCGTTGTCTTTTGCCCACTGGTTGATTACCCATGCTCCAGTGAATCCGTCAGCACACTTTCCGTGATAAATACAAAGGAAGTCCTTTGGTTCTGTGAAATCTCTAATCATTTTTTTCTCCATTGTGTTTCATTTAATTTTTCTTGTATGAGTGGAAGTGCTACTTCTATTGTGTATGTAGAATATTTTAATTCTTCTTTACTTTTATATCTATTGTCTACAAGAGCAGCAAGTAGATTTAGATCTTTATTTGAACCAGATGTCATGTAGTCTGTATTTTTAAATGACATATACTTTCTAAAATCTTGTTCTAATTTTAGATAGTCCACTTCTTCTATCACTTCAGGTCATCCAGTCCACATTCAAATCCAGCTTCTTTAAGCATGTGATTTGCAGCGTCTTTTTTGTTTCTGAAGATCAGGCCTCTATTGTTGTTCATATTTGTAGTAATTCCATTTTTGTCATCATAGAAATAAAGTACCTCCGTAAGAGTTGGTTCTTCATCTGCTTTATTTGCATCATACAAACCTACTCTAAGATCAATTCTGGAAATAATTCCTTCTTCAATCTCACCATTGTAAAGCTTGTAAACCACTTCACCGATAGCGAAGCTGGTCATAATATTCATGCTTTGTGCTGTTTTATATAGTTCCATGTTTTTCCTTAAATAATTTCGTATGTCCATTCTTTTTGATCAACGTATTCTCCGTCAAGAGTGTCCACTTGCTTTGAATCCACCCAGTCACCGTCACCATTCATGATGATTTCTTTAGCTTCTTCTGGATTTCTTGCATCAACACGTACCCATGCTTTATCAACAACTGTAGATTGATGATAAACCTTGAATTCGTATGTTCTTAGTCTTGATTGCTCCATGATTTTAAAATTGAAACGATCCTCTTTTGGATGTCTTGTAATTGGAACATGTGTATCCACTGAGTTCCACAGATTAATAAATTCTATTACTCTGCTTTTTGCATTAGCTGCATGTCTTGGTGCTCTATCCATAATAAGTATTGTGTACTTCTTTGTACCTATTGTGAATAGTAAGGCATCAGGTTCATCACAACCAGAGGACATTGGCTGAACGATTACTTTTTTGATGAGTCGTTGGTTTACTGTTTGAAGTATGTCTTGGAGTCTTTCAAATGTAGTTATTCTCATGCCAAAGCCCTGTTGAACAATGAATCTTTGAGTTCACCTGGTGAATTAAATATTTTACTTTCAAATGTATAATCTTTTGAACCTGTAACTCTTGCATCAATATATGATAATGGTTTTTCGTTTCTTGACAATCTGTACAGAAACATATTATCATCACATTCAAGGATCGCACCGACATAAAATCTTACTGGTTCGTTTGATTCCATTGCGTATACTTCTTGCCCTAGTTTGAATTTACTGTTAGTCATTGGTTCTCCTAAATAACTGGAATGGTTTCAAGATCAGGAATGCTTGTGAATGCTGAACCGGGTCCATTGCCTTCGTCATCTTGAGATAGTAACATTGATGTACCATCTGTGAATGTAAGTTCAAGCCCTTGCTTGTCCCAGTCCCACTCTTCTGCTCTCTCTTTTGTCATGTACTCTGCTTTGGCGATTGTTTTGCCAACCAATAGCTGTACTTGTTTGTTCCAATATGGTTCTACTTCTTCTGCTGTCACTTTTCCCATCCTTCTTCCATGATTTCTTTTTTAATTTTTTTTTCAATATATGGTGTTGTAAGACCGTTGACTTCTCTTGTGTCAATAAGTCTCATGCCGTCCCATATAAAGATTTGTGTCTTGTCTAAACGCTTGTCGTACAGAAATTCTACTCTTTTCATGTTTTCTCCAGTGTTTTTAGTGTCTCTGCTCTTCATCTTCGTTTGCATTATAGAATACAAGTTCGAGTTCAGTTGTTGAGATTTCTACACCTTTATACCACATTCTGATTGAATTCCATTCTTTGATTGCTTCTGCTTCAGCTACGATTGAAATAATCTGATTTCCGTTGAATACGGTTTCTTCCATTTTTTCACTAGCCATCGATGAGTCCTGGTTCTAATCCTGAACGTCTGAGCCATTCATGTGCAGCTTCTTTTTGTGTGAAGTAGAACTTGTCTTCTTCCCAGTGATTACAGCCTTGAACATAGTATTCAATAAGCGATACTGTTTTTTTATTTTGTCCTTCACCTTCTTTTCTGAAATAAAGTTTTTTGTTTAGAACTTCACCTGAATAGATCTTGTCTGATATCCAATATACGATATCTCCGAGGTTAAATTTTGTTTGAAAATCTTCTTCTTTGTATTCTGCCATTGTGTTTTCCTATAATGATTCCAGCAATTCTGGTTTAGTTTTAAATAACTCGTGTGGATGCTTTTGTGCAAGAAGGTGAACCTCACTACCTACGTTAGGATTTACCTTGTAGAGAGGATTGCCATCTTTGTAGAGATGTATCGCAGCAGTAAGATTATGTTCATCTACCCTTACATTTTTTGCCTGTGAACCTATCATTGTCCATACCATTGATCCTATGTCGAATTCAAATTCATATCTTGTCATTACATGAACTCCAATGCTAATTTGTGTAAATCTCTATTTACTTTGATTTGTTTTTTTGGATCTCTGATTCTGTGTGTATCAGTTTGTGTTTCAATGAGTCTGCCTTGAGGATCATCTTCATCTGTCTTCTCGATGATACGACTGATTCCACCTTGTAGCATATACTCTTGCATCTTGTTGAAGACTGTCCACAAGTCTTTGTGTGTATCTTCTTTTCTCTTAGCCACAGTGAGCTGTAGAGGGTCCAAAACTGTTCCAGTGATGATTGGGTTAAGAAT